>OHUB01000040.1_pt1 | contig 79733 bp, 69 predicted proteins | sample 1579091 | NCBI WGS metagenome assembly OHUB01 (sample SAMEA3879566, study PRJEB24766) | human gut metagenome | biome: human-associated habitat; feature: feces | place: USA | collected 1985/1987
ATGTTAGGTGTCGTTCAGAAATTTAACAAGAATGGCGACTTTATTAAGAGTATCTTAATTGAGGATGATATTGATATGATTAAGAATGAAAGAGATGGAATTCATGTATATGCAGGCAAGTTTGATTATACGGATTATCATATAACAGAGAAAAAAATAATAGAAAAAGAAATAAGTGAAACAGATTTAGATCATATAAAATCGGGACCCAATGAATTGGTGATTGGTAATTTCTGGATTTTCAAAGGTAAAATTACAATCTTGAAAAGTAGTTTATTTCCAATAGATCCTTTTATTATTATGTATACAGCTATATTAATGGAAATTATATTTTGGATAAAAGCAAAGATAAGCCGATTTAGAGAAAAACAAAAGTAGTAAAATTGTAGTGATAACAGGAGGAGATGAAATTGGAAGTTAATGTAGAAATTGTATTAAGTTATAATGATGAAGAAACAGATTGGAAAGTAAAAAAAATTATCTCTAGATTTTTATACAGATTAAAGAAATACAGAACAGGAAATCGATTTGCTGGAGAATATACATATAAGATTAATCAAGATTCAGAACTATATAAACAAATAATTGAATTTTATAAATCAAATAGGAAAGATGTAGAATTTATCTGCTTAGGTTATGATGTAGAAGTTTTAGATGAAGAGTTTGAAAAGGCAAAAGCATTCGTTTTATGTTTTCCAGAATATTACTGTGAAGAATACGAAGATATTGAAAATGAATATAGTGAATGTGAAAGTTGTCATAGTAAAGAAAAAACAAATAGCTTATTTTATGCACAATCGAAAGGCTATATAAAAAAAACATGAGAATGATTATGGGTTTGCAGGATTGGATGGAACAGGAGAGTTGTTGTTATTACCAAAACTGGTGGAGAAATTAAAAGAATCAGGAGTAGATAAAAAATATTTTCAGCCGATTATAAGCAAAAGTAAAAAGATATTAGGATATACTTTTATTACTGATAATATATTACCACAGAAAAGTTATATTGATGAAAATTATAAATTTGAAAATCAATGTGAAAAATGTGAAAGAATAAATATGACAGAAAATGAAAACATTTTCTATTTCATACCGAAAAGAATAACAGAAGAAGGAATAAAAAATTTAAAGGATGTAAATAAGACATATGAATTTTACGATGAGTATAGGGAAATTATAATAAGTAAAAAGGTTGCACAAATTATAAAAGAAAATGTTCCATATGCAAAATTTTACCCTGTTATTTTAGATAACAGAAATTAAAAACAAATCAACTATTCAGGAACCACCCCGCGATTCTCAACGATCGTAGAAAACACGATCATCGTACTAGAAAAAGCAACCTTCAGCAGCACAGAATAATTTCCAGTTACACAATCACATTCCAATACATTTGGATGAGCTCGAAGAAAAGGATAAACTTCGGGTTTTTGTGCAGGGCTGATCTCAAGACTGATATATGCTTTAATATGATAACCAAGTTGGATCGGGTCAACAGAAGCATGAAATCCAGTCAGAATTCCTTCCGCTTCCAACCGCTTAATTATTTAAAGTAAATCAAGACTTTCATTAAAAAAAGAAAAGATGAAACACAAAATTTGAACTTTAAATTTGGAAAGACAGGATTAAGGTTTACGAACATTGCATACTGTGTTAAGCTCCAACACATAAAATCTTGAAACAAAACGACAGCATGAGTAATCAGAAAAGAGGAAGACAATGTTAAGCAGAATGGAACACGATTCAATTGGAGCATTAAACGTACCAGCAGAAGCATACTATGGAGTTCAGAGTATGCGTGCAGCCACAAACTTTCAGATCACACACCGTCCATTACATCCAGTATTGATCGACAGCATCGTAATGGTCAAAAAAGCAGCAGCGATCACGAATGAAAAGTCTGGAAAACTTGACCAGCAAATCGTTCAGGCAATCATTCAGGCATGTGATGAGATTCTGGATGGAAATCTAAGAGATCAGTTTATCGTGGATGCGATCCAAGGAGGGGCTGGAACTTCTGCCAATATGAATGCAAACGAAGTGATTGCCAATCGTGCGATAGAAATCCTTGGTGGAACCAAAGGAGATTACAGCGTTGTACATCCAAACGATCATGTCAATATGTCACAGTCTACGAACGATGTAATCCCAACGGCAGGAAAGATCACTGTCTTAAAATTACTTCCACAAACGATCAAAGAACTTGAGAAATTAGAAAAAGCCATGGAAGAAAAAGAAGCAGAGTTTGATGATATCCTCAAGATGGGAAGAACACAGCTTCAGGATGCCGTTCCAATGAGACTAGGACAAAGTTTTGGAGCATTTGCACATGTCTTAAAGAGGGATATCAAGAGACTGAAAAATGTTATGGATGAGATGAAAGTCTTAAACATCGGAGCAACAGCAATCGGAACAGCGATCAATGTAGACCCTTACTATCTTGCAAACATTTCTTATGAATTAAGCAAAGTTGCAGGAATTTCATTAAAACAGGCAGATGATTCCAGCAAGACAGAATGGTTCATCCATCATGCCAGGAAAGATCAACCCAGTGATTCCAGAAGTTGTATCACAGGTTGCATACCTGATCATTGGACATGACTATACGATCACGATGGCAGCCGAAGCCGGACAGTTAGAATTAAATGCATTTGAACCAGTCTTATTCCATCATTTATTTGAATCCATCGATACCTTAAAAGAAGCAGCAGCCACACTTACAAAACACTGCATTACAGGGATCACCGCAAATAAAGGACAGTGCGAAGAATATATTGAAAAAAGTGTTGGAATCTCAACAGCGTTATGTCCATATATCGGATATGCAAAGTCTGCTGAGATTGCAAAGAAATCACTAAAAACAGGAATTTCTGTAAAAGAGCTGGTATTAGAAGAAGGTCTGTTAAAGGAAGAAGAATTAAAAGAGATCTTAAAATCAGAGAAAATGACACAGCCTATGAGAGAAAAAGTGATGAAAGCAGTATCGTGATACAATTAGAATACAAAAAAGAATGAAAAGTAAGAAGAGGCTTTGGAGAAATTCAGAGCTTCTTTTATTGCAATATCCTCTCGCACAAGATATAATACATAAATAGAACATAAGTACGATTGGAGGATGGAAAGAATGATAATAATTCTATGCTTAGACAACAACAACGGTATGATGTTTAATGATCGAAGGCAGAGTCAGGATCGAGGCTTGCGAGAGTATATTGCGGAGATGACCAAAGGGGAGAAGGTCTATATGAATGCATATACAGAGAAGTTGTATGAAGAGATCAACGATCCGGTTGTTTGTGAAGATTTCTTACACAAGGCAGGAAAAGGGGAGACTTGTATTGTAGAGAATCTTCCATTAAAACCAGTGATAGATCAGATTGAAGAGATTGTGATCTTCCGCTGGAATAAAGTTTATCCGTCCGATCAGGTACTGGATGTGGATCTTGAGGAATGGAAACTTGCAGAAGAAGAACAGATCGAAGGTTCCACTCACGAGATCACAAAACAGATCTATCTTCCAAAACAATAAGCTAGATCAGAAAAGAATATAACAAGAGGAGAAGCAGTTGATGATGAGAGTAACAAAGAAATTATATGCCCTGCTGATCGCAGGAATGATGGTGGTATCACTGACAGGATGCCAGAGTACAGGCAATAGCAGTAATAGCGGAAACGCACAGAGTGAACAAAGCAGCAAAGGAAGTACAAATTCTTCCACCAAATCTGTATCATCTGACAATATTCCGGATTTTTCAGGGAATATGACGGTTGCTGTTGATAATAATAATCCAGATTTTACATCCAAAGATCTGACAACAAAATCCTACGAGTCTTACAGCAGACTTGACTCTGAAGGAAGATGTCAGGTGGCGGAAGCGTGTGTTGGAAAAGATATCATGCCAAAAGGAAAACGTGGAGCGATCGGTATGGTAAAACCAACCGGATGGCATACAGCAAAATACGATAACGTTGATGGGAAATATCTATATAACCGTTGTCATTTGATCGCTTACCAGCTGACCGGTGAGAATGCCAATAACAAGAACCTGATCACAGGAACAAGATCTTTTAACGTGGATGGAATGTTACCATATGAAGAGATGGTCGGTGACTATGTCCGTGAGACAGGCAATCATGTATTATACAGAGTTACACCAGTCTTTGACGGAGATGACCTGGTAGCCAAAGGGGTACAGATGGAAGCGATGTCTGTGGAAGATAAGGGCGAAGATATTAAGTTTAATGTTTTTGTATATAATGTACAGGATGGAGTGAAGATTGATTACGAGACAGGAGACAGTGAAGCAGACAGCAGCGTGCAGGTAACAACAGAGAATTCAAAAGCAAGCCAGAAATACCACACAAACCAGAATTCATCTAATAACAGCAAAAACAACAGCAGTAACAAAAATACAACAGCAGCAAAAACAAATACAAAGACAACTGCTTCACAGAAGATCCGTGGAAATAGCAGATCAAAGGTATACCACTGCCCAGGTCAAAGAGATTATGACCGTATGGGAACATCAAAATATTTAGTCACATTTAAGAGTGAGAAAGAAGCAAAGGCAGCGGGATATCATAAGGCACAAAGATAAAAGAAAGAGTTAACGATCCATAAAGACAGACAGGAGGAATCATATGAGTTTAAATGCAACACCAAGAGGAGACAGAATTCACATCGCATTATTCGGGAAACGAAATGCCGGGAAGTCAAGTGTTATCAATGCTATGACGAATCAGGAATTAGCGATCGTATCCAATGTCAAAGGAACAACGACAGATCCTGTATATAAGGCAATGGAACTTCTGCCATTAGGACCAGTAGTTATGATCGATACCCCGGGACTTGATGATGAAGGAGAATTAGGGGAAAAGCGAGTCAAGAAAGCAAAAGAAGTCTTGGCCAAGGCAGATATCGCCCTTGTGATCATGGATGCTACAGCTGGTATGACAGAGTTTGAAGAAGATATGATACGTTTGATCGAAGACCGGAAGATTCCTTATCTGAAAGTCTACAATAAGATGGATCTTGCCAATGCCCAAGAATGGAAAGAAGACAAAGCCTGCTTTGTCAGTGCAAAGGATAAAAAAGGGATCTGGGAGTTAAAAGAAGAGATTGGGAAACTGGTTCCAACGGATGATGACACGCTAAAGATCGTTGGAGATTTAGTCTGTCCGAATGATTTTGTGATCTTAGTCGTACCGATCGACAGTGCAGCACCGAAAGGCAGATTGATCCTTCCACAGCAGCAGACGATCCGTGACCTTTTAGAAGCAGGAGCAGCCTCTATTGTTGTAAGAGAAACGGAATTAGAAAAGACATTAGAAGAGATCGGTAAGAAACCAGCATTGGTCATTACAGACTCTCAGGCATTTGGCGAAGTCTCAAAGATTGTGCCAGAAGATGTCAAACTGACTTCATTTTCGATTCTGTTTGCAAGATATAAAGGTGATCTGGAAGAAGAAGTCAGAGGAGTGAAAGCCTTGGAACATTTAGAAGAAGGGGCGAAGATCTTGATCGCGGAAGGATGCACTCATCACAGACAGTGCGATGACATCGGAACGGTGAAGATCCCAAGATGGTTAAAACAATATACAGGTAAGGATTTTGATATCCATACAAGCAGTGGAAACTCTTTTCCTGAAGATCTGGATACTTATGATCTGGTCATTCATTGTGGCGGATGTACTTTAAATAGAAGAGAGATGAAAAACCGTATCGCAAGAGTCAAAGATGCAGGTGTTCCGATCGTGAACTATGGAATCTTTATCGCGGCAACGCAGGGAATCTTAAAGAGAACCTTAGAGCCATTTGAGGAAGCTAGCAGGATCTTAAATGAGATTTAAGACGGATTGTTTCAAAAAATCAACATAAATTAACGAAAATCAATAAGACTGCTTCTTTACAAAGAAAGATAAGTTTTGTAGAATAGAAAGATAGAATTAAAACCAAATGGGAGGAAATCATGAGCAAAGTAAGAACAAGATTTGCACCAAGCCCTACAGGGCGTATGCATGTAGGTAACTTAAGAACAGCCCTTTATGCATATCTGATCGCACGTCATGCAGGCGGAGATTTTATTTTAAGAATTGAAGATACAGACCAGGAAAGACAGGTAGAAGGGGCAGAAGAGATTATCTACAATACCCTTAAGAAAGCCGGAATGAACCACGATGAAGGACCAGACATCGATGGTGGAGTCGGACCATATGTTCAGAGTGAGAGACAGGCACAGGGGCTTTATTTAAAATATGCAAAAGAACTGATCGACAAGGGAGAAGCATATTACTGTTTCTGTGATCAGGAGAGATTAGACACACTGAAAGTAAAATCAGGAGATGTTGTGATCAGTCATTATGACAAACATTGCTTAAACTTATCCAAAGAAGAAGTTCAGGCGAAATTAGACGCAGGAGTACCATATGTTATCCGTCAGAATAACCCAACAGAAGGAACAACATCTTTCGTTGATGAGATTTACGGAGAGATCACAGTGGATAATATCGAATTAGATGATATGATCCTGATCAAATCGGATGGATATCCAACATACAACTTCGCAAACGTAGTTGATGACCATTTAATGGGAATCACACATGTAGTTCGTGGTAATGAATACTTATCATCTACACCAAAGTACAATCGTTTATATGATGCATTTGGATGGGAAAAACCAGTATACATTCATTGTCCACTGATCACAGACGAAGAACATCACAAATTAAGTAAGAGAAAAGGTCATTCTTCCTTCGAAGATCTGATCGAGCAGGGATTCTTGCCAGAGACGATCGTAAACTTCGTTGCATTACTTGGATGGAGTCCAGGAGGAGAACAGGAAATCTTCTCATTAAAAGAATTAGAAGAGATCTTTGATTACAAACATATGTCTAAGACACCAGCGGTCTTTGATATGAACAAGATCAAATGGATGAATGGTGAATATATCAAAGCCATGGACTTTGACCGTTTCAAAGAACTTGCTATGCCATATGTAACAGAGACAATTCACAGAGAGATGGATTTTGATAAGATTCTTTCTATGGTGAAGACAAGAATTGAGTTATTTACAGAGATTCCGGGACACATTGACTTCTTCGAAGCAGTTCCAGAATATGATGTAGAGATGTACAAACATAAGAAGATGAAGACAACACCTGAGACTTCATTAACCGTATTAAAAGAAATCTATCCAGTGATCGAAGCACAGGAAGATTTTACAAATGATGCATTATATGAGATGTTAGTATCTTTTGCAAAAGGACATGAGTACAAGAATGGTTATGTAATGTGGCCAGTTCGTACAGCAGTCTCTGGAAAGCAGATGACACCAGGTGGAGCAACAGAATTAATGGAACTTCTGGGAAAAGAAGAATCATTAAAGAGAATCAATGATGCGATCGCGAAACTGGAGGCAGCACTTGCATAGCCAGCTGAGCAAGGCACAGAAAGAAGCAGTGATGCACAAAGATGGACCGATGATGGTACTTGCAGGACCAGGTTCAGGGAAGACACTTGTGATCACAAAGAGAATTCAATATTTGATATCGCACTATCAGATCCCACCGCAGCGGATTCTGGTCATTACATTTACCAGAGCAGCAGCGAATGAGATGAAAGAGCGGTTTTGGCGGCTGGCAGGGGAAACCCTGCCGGTTTCTTTTGGAACTTTTCATTCTGTGTTTTTTACGATTTTAAAATATGCCTATCACTATAGTGCAGATAATATTCTGCCGGAACATAAAAAATATGACTTTATCCGTGAGATCATCACAGATCATGAGCTGGAGATTGATGATGAAGCAGATTTTATGCGTCAGATCATACAAGAGATCAGCTTAGTCAAAGGGCAGATGATCCCTCTTGCCTATTATCACAGTGGGTGCTGTGGGGATGAAGTGTTTAAAGAAATTTACCGGGCATATGAAGAAAAACTGCATGAGAACCGTTGGATCGATTTTGATGATATTTTGGTTTATACGTATGAGTTGTTAAAAGAGCGTGAGGATATCAGAAAAGCATGGCAGCAGAAGTTTCCATATATTTTGATCGATGAGTTTCAGGATATCAATAAGATTCAGTATGAGATCGTCAAGATGTTAGCAGGAGAGACAAAGAACCTCTTTATCGTAGGAGATGATGATCAGTCTATTTATAAGTTTCGAGGTGCAAGACCAGAACTGATGTTAAATTTTCCAAAGGATTTTGAGAATACCAGACAGGTGATCTTAAACCGAAACTATCGTTGCGGGGAAGAAATCGTACAGGTTGCGGAAGATATCATTTCTTATAATACAAAACGTTTTGAAAAGAAGATGCAGGCAAGAGAAGATGCTGCAAGTATGGTTGAGGTTCGTACATTTAAAGATCACTATGAGGAGAATAAGCATATCATTTACACGATCAAGGAAGAGATGGCAAAGAAGAAACCGTTATCCCAGATCGCAATCCTTTATCGGACCAATCAGGGGCCAAGACAGCTGATCGCTGCATTGATGGCATACAATATCCCATTTTATATGCAGGATGCAGTACCGAATCTGTTTGATCACTGGATTTCCAAAAATATCATAGATTATATGCACCTTGCGATGGGAGATCGCAAAAGAAGCACATTTTTAAGAGTCATGAACCGTCCCAAGCGTTATATCAGCAGGGAATATCTGACCGAATCACAAGTGTCATTTGATGATCTGTTAGAGAAGGTCAAAGATAAACCATGGCTTTATGAATATGTAGAAGATTTTAAGGAAGATCTTCGGATAATGAAGAATATGACTCCGTTGATGGCGATCAATTATATCCGAAAATCCGTGGGATACAATGCGTATTTAGCAGAATATGCAAGATTTCGCAAGATTCAGGAAGAAGAATTTACGCAAGTATTAGAAGAACTTCAGGAGAGCGCAAAAGGCTATGATACATATGAGGCATGGTTTGATCATATCAAAGAATACACCGAAGAATTAAACCGCCAGTCAAAAGAGAATCAGAAAGAAAAAGAAGGAGTTGTGGTCAGCACGATGCACAGCACCAAAGGATTGGAATTTGAACGTGTCTTTTTGCCAGATGTCAATGAAGACGTGATCCCACATAAGAAGTCCATGAAAGAAGAAGACGTGGAAGAAGAAAGACGTTTGTTTTACGTTGGAGTTACAAGAGCCAAGAAATATCTGCACATCTTGTCAGTAAAGAAACTTTATAACAAAGACAGCAGGCCGTCAAGGTTCGTAGAAGAACTAAGAAGCCGTCAGGAGAAAAGAGGTGTTTTGCATGGAAAATAGAGCGATGCCAAGAGCAGGCGAATTTTATATGCATTTTAAAGGAAAACTTTATCAGATCGTTACGGTTGCAATACATACAGAGACAGAAGAACCATTGGTGGTCTATCAGGCAATGTATGGAACGTTTAAGACATATGCAAGACCACTTGCGATGTTTTTAAGTGAAGTTGATCATGAAAAATACCCAGATGTGCAACAGACATATCGTTTTCAGAAAGTAGAATTGTGTGAAAATTCAGAAGCAGAACTGGTTGATGAAGTGACAGCACAGGAAAATGAATGTGATGAGACAGAAGAAACAGCAGACATTGAACCACTGTTGAAATTCTTAGATGAAACAGATCTTCATGAGCGCCTGAATATTTTATTACAGTATAGAGATCAGATCACAGAAACGATGCTGGAATCCATGGGTATGGCAATGGATTGTGTCCTGAATGGAAAAACTCTGGAAGAAAAGTATTATGAACTTGACAAAGTGATCCGAACAAAACTTCAATATGAAAAAAAGCCCCGCATATAAGATGCAAGGGCTTTTTTATTAATATCATATTATTCTTCGTCTTCTAAGATCTCATCTAAGACAGCAGTGACTGTCTCATATTCTTCGTCTGTTTCAATGTTGTCAAGACTGAAAGTATCAGGATCTTCAGGGTCTTCGTTGTAACGATATAAAAGTAAAGCCCCTTCTTCGTCATCACTTTCTAAGTCTTCAACAGTGATCAATGCGATATATTCCTGATCATCTAATTCTTCTACAGAGAATAAAGCGATCACGGCACAGTCTTGTTCAGTTCCATCTTCTAATTCTAAATGGAGCACAGGAGTTTCTTCTTCAATGATATTATCTACTTCGTTAAATTCACTCATTTTGATACCTCTTTTCTTAGTCTTTTCTCCACTATACTAAAGGATCATAAAAAAAGCAAGAAAAGGATAAAAAAAGATCACTTTGTCTAAGAATTGACAAGAAAAAACAGGTATGATACGATACGAACTAATGGAGGTAAAACAATGGAAGAATATAAGTTTTTGCTGGATATCGCAATCATTCTGGCAATGACCAAGTCTTTTAGTCTTGTGTCGAAGAAGTTTAACATGCCGCCAGTCGTTGGAGCATTGATCGCGGGAATCATTTTAGGACCAGTGGTCCTTAATGTAGTGAGTCCTTCAGATTCAGTTTTAAATCTGGCTGAAGTAGGTGTAGTTGTTTTAATGTTTCAGGCAGGTCTTGAGACAGATATTGATGAGTTGAAGAAGAGTGGAATTCCCGCATTCGTCATTGCGTTATGTGGAGTATTGATCCCACTTATCATGGGAGCTGTTTTATCCGTTATATATGGAAATAATATCATGGAATCGATCTTTATCGGAGTGATCCTAACAGCAACTTCAGTAAGTATTACAGTAGAAGCATTACAGGATATGGGACATTTAAAAGGAAGAGTCGGAACAGCAATCCTTGGGGCAGCGATCATTGATGATATCTTGGGAATCGTTTTATTATCAATTATGACAAGCCTTGGGGGAGCATCTGGATTCCATATTCAGGCAATCCTTAAGATCTTGATCCAGATGGCAGCATTCTTTGCGATTTCTATTATCGGTGGAGTTGGGATCAAGAAGTTCTTTGAGTGGCTTTCTACTTATAAGAATCCAGAGATTGAACGTCATAGAAGAAGAGTTCCGGTGTTTGCACTTGCATTTTGCTTAGCACTTGCATTTCTTGCAGAAGTGTTTGGAATCGCTGATATCACAGGTGCATATCTTGCAGGGATCATTTTATGCAGGCTCCCAGAACGATTTTATATATACAACAAGATTGAAGTTTTATCGTATATGCTGATCACACCAGTATTCTTTGCAAGTATCGGTCTGAATGTAAACATTCATGGAATGACACAGACGTTGATCATCTTTACGATCATTTTATGTGTGATCGCAGTGATCTCGAAGATTGCGGGATGCGGTTTTGGAGCATTGTTGTGCAAATATACGAAGAGAGAATCTGTACAGATCGGAGCAGGAATGGTATGCCGAGGTGAAGTTGCACTGATCGTTGCACAGAAAGGAATTTCTGTTGGATTATTATCAGAAATTTTCTTTGCACCAGTAGTCATCATGGTTCTCGTCACAACACTCTTATCACCGATCATTTTAAAAATGTTATTTGCAAAATAAGACGTGAGGGTCAAAAGTAAAATATTTACGATACAGATAAAACAATAGAAAAGAGGCTTTAATATGATAGACACAGTCGTATCTGTAAAACTTCCGATCGGAGAGATGCTAAGGATCAAAAGAAATCGTCTGATGCCGGATGTGGTGACTGGAGAGGAGAAGAGAATCTGTCTGGTGTCTGGAATCTACGGAGATGAGCTTGGCGGACAGTATATCTGCGGAGAGATCATTCGCCGGATCAAGGCAGAATTTGAGAATCTGACAGGTATTGTCGATGTGTATCCGGCGGTCAATCCATTAGGACTGGATGCACGAACAAGAGCAGTACCAATCTCAGATATCGATTACAGCAGTGCATTTCCAGGAGACATCAATGGAGGTCTGGAAGATTATACAGCAGCTAAATTGATCGAAGATATCAAAGGAGCATCCTGTTGCATTGATATTCATTCTAGTAATATCTTTTTGCAGGAAGTTCCTCAAGTACGTTTAAATAACGATTACGATGAGACATTACTTCATCTGTCAAAATATATGAATACGGATCTTGTTTGGATCCATCCTTCTCAGACAGTGAATGAAGGAAGTTTAGCTTTCACTTTAAACCAGATGGGAATCCCAACTATGGTTACGGAATCCGGTGCAGCATTTCGTATCCGTTACGAGTACTGCCGCCAGATCATAGATGGAATTTTTTCGGTGATGGCAGAACTTGGTATCTGGAAGGGAAAGGTTCAAGGCAAAACAAAGGTTCCGTTTATCCACGAAGACCAGATCTTTTATTTAAATTGTGAATCCAGTGGATTGTTTGTTTCTTACAAGCGATTAAAGGATCCGGTAAAGAAAGGCGAGATCATAGGGATCGTACAGAATCCTTTAATGGGAGCAACGGAAGAAGAAGTGGTTGCCCCAACCGATGGTATTTTGATGACATTAAGAGAACATCCAAGTGTAACGGAAGGGTCCTTGGTAGCCAGAGTGATCGGAGGGAATGCACTATGAAAAAAGAAATCATATATTCCTCAGGAAATTACTTAAGAGATGAGTTTAAGATCGAAGGATATCTCTTTGGAAAACAAAGTGAAGGATCAGAACCAGCGGCATGTATTGTCGGAGCAATGCGTGGAAATGAATATCAGCAGTTATATATTTGTTCTCAGTTAGTCAAACGTTTAAAAGAACTGGAGAACAGTGGTGCGATCGTTGGAGATAATCAGATTCTGGTCATTCCATGTGTGAATAATTTTTCAATGAATGTCGGAATGAAATACTGGGTATCTGATAACAGTGATATCAACCGTCAGTTTCCTGGGAATTTTGACGGGGAACCAACAAGCCGTCTGGCAGCACATTTATTTGAACGGGTTAAAGGATTCCGCTATGGAATCCATTTTGCATCATTTTTCAGAAGCGGGGATTTTGTGCCACATGTGCGAATGCCTGCAACAGGAAAAGAAAGCACCAGCCTTGCAAGTCTGTTCGGGTTGCCTTATGTATTAACAAGCAAACAACGAAATTTTGATAAAAAGACATTAACTTATAACTGGCAGATCAATGGGACGGATGCATTTTCGGTATATTCTGGGGAAACAGATAATATCGATGTGAATCTGGCCAGGAAGGCTGTATCTGCCGTGCTTCGCTTCTTGACTCGAATGGGTATTTTAAAATATAATTGCCATAACGGGTATATTGCGAGTATTATAGAAGAAGAGGATCTTGTATCCGTCAAAGCAAGTGCTCCGGGATTCCTAAGACGTTTTGTGACGATCAATGAGGAAGTTAACCGAGGTCAGCTGCTTGGTGAAGTCATTAATCCATATAATGGAGAGATTTTATCAGAGATCCGTTCAACGGCAGATGGGATCATATTCTATGCCGAGGATCAGCCAACGATTTTGGAAAATGCATCTGCATTTCAGGTGATTAAGAAACTACATGAATAAATGGGAGGAAATCATGGGAGAAGTTAGAAGAGTCTATGTTGAAAAGAAAAAAGACTACGCAGTAAAAGCAAAAGAGCTGCATGCATCATTGAAGCAGTATCTTGGACTGGATGTCGAATCTGTTCGTGTCCTTGTCCGCTATGACATCGAGAATCTATCCGATGCAAGTTATGAAAAAGCACTGGTTACAGTATTTAGTGAACCACCAGTTGACGACGTGTATGAAGAGACATTACCACTTGCCGATGGAGAAATATCTTTCAGCGTTGAGTTTCTGCCAGGTCAGTTCGATCAGAGAGCAGATTCTGCACAGCAGTGTGTGAAACTGTTGAATGAGGACGAAGATGCCCTGATCAGAAGTGCAACAACTTATGTTGTAAAAGGTGACTTAACTGACGAACAGTTAGAAGCAGTCAAAGAATATTGCATCAACCCAGTTGACTCAAGAGAGGCAGCTGCAGACAAACCAGAGACATTAGTGATGGATTTTGAAGAACCAGCAGATGTTAAGATTCTGGATGGATTCAAAGATATGGAAGAAGACAAATTTAAAGAATTATATGATTCTTTAAATCTTGCTATGACATTCAAAGATTTCCTTCATATCCAGAATTATTATAAAGGAGAAGAAAAGAGAGATCCTTCCATGACAGAGATCCGTGTACTGGATACTTATTGGTCAGATCACTGTCGTCATACAACATTCTCCACAGAACTTACAAGCATTGGATTCCAGGATGGATTTTATCGTGCACCATTAGAAGAAGCATATTATTCTTACATGGATGACTTTGAAGAGATGTACAAAGACCGTGATGACAAATATGTCTGCTTAATGGATATGGCATTAATGGCGATGAAACGTCTTAAAAAAGATGGAATTCTTGACAATATGGAAGAAAGCGATGAGATCAACGCCTGCAGCATTGTTGTACCAGTAGAAATTGATGGTAAGGAAGAAGAATGGCTGATCAGTTTCAAGAATGAGACACATAACCATCCAACAGAGATCGAACCATTTGGTGGAGCGGCAACATGTCTTGGAGGAGCGATCCGTGACCCATTATCAGGACGTTCTTATGTATATCAGGCAATGCGTGTTACAGGTGCTGCTGATCCAACAGTTCCATTAAAAGACACATTAAAAGGTAAATTACCACAGTATAAGATTGTAAATGAAGCTGCGAATGGATACAGTTCTTACGGAAACCAGATCGGTCTTGCAACAGGATATGTTAATGAAGTATATCATCCAGACTATGTTGCAAAACGTATGGAGATCGGTGCCGTTATGGGTGCAGCACCTAGAAAGAACGTGATCAGAGAGAACTCTGACCCAGGAGATATCATCATCTTATTAGGTGGAAGAACAGGACGTGACGGTTGTGGAGGAGCAACAGGATCATCTAAAGTTCATACAGAAGAATCTATTGAGACATGTGGAGCTGAAGTTCAGAAAGGTAATCCACCAACAGAACGTAAGATCCAGAGATTATTCAGAAGAGAAGAAGTCAGCCGTCTGATCAAGAAATGTAACGACTTTGGTGCAGGTGGAGTTTCCGTAGCGATCGGAGAACTTGCAGATGGTCTGGTTGTAGATCTTGATAAAGTACCTAAGAAATATGCAGGACTTGATGGAACAGAATTAGCGATTTCTGAATCTCAGGAACGTATGGCTGTTGTTGTAGATCCAAAAGACGTAGATCAGTTCCTTGCATACTCTGCAGAAGAGAACTTAGAGGCTGTAGAAGTTGCTGTTGTAACAGAAGATCCAAGATTAGTACTGAAATGGAGAGGAAAAGAGATCGTTAATATCTCAAGAGCTTTCCTTGATACAAACGGAGCACATCAGGAAACAGAAGTATTTGTAGAGATCCCTCACCGTGTAGAATCTTACTTTAACCGCAAAGACGAGACAGGTACATTTGAAGAAGTGTGCAAGAATACATTATCTGATCTTAATGTATGTTCACAGAAAGGTCTCGTAGAGAGATTCGACAGCTCTATCGGAGCAGCAACAGTTACAATGCCATATGGTGGAAAATACCAGATGACACCAATTCAGACAATGGTCGCAAAACTTCCAGTATTGAAAGGAGAATGCGATACAGTCACAATGATGAGTTATGGATTTGATCCATATCTGTCCAAATGGAGCCCATTCCATGGAGCAGTTTATGCGATCACAGAATCTATCGCGAAGATCGTGGCTACTGGTGGAGATTATAGCAATATCCGCCTGACATTCCAGGAATACTTTAAGCGTCTTGGAGAAGATAAGACACGCTGGGGACAGCCGGTTGCAGCACTGCTTGGTGCATATCAGGCACAGATGGGATTTGGACTTGCATCGATTGGTGGAAAGGACAGTATGTCTGGAACATTCAATGACATTGATGTACCACCAACACTGGTATCTTTTGCAGTCGATGTAGCGAAGACAACAGATGTTATCACACCAGAACTTAAGAGAGCAGGAAACCGTCTGATCCGTATCTGTATCCCAACAGATGCATACAATCTTCCAATCTATTCTGAAGTGAAGAAAGTATACAAACGTATTACAAAACTGATCAAAGATGGAATTATCAAATCTGCATATGCAATTGGCGGCGGAGGAGCCTTAGAAGCAGTTGCCAAGATGGCATTTGGTAATAAATTAGGTGTGATCTTCGATGAAGAAGTAGAATTAAAAGACTTAACAGATCCTAAGTTTGGATCATTTGTTGTTGAAATGAGCACAAGAGATGTTCATAAACTTGCGATTCCAGGATTAATGTTAGGTGAGGTTACAGACAAACATGAATTTGTATTTGGTGACGAAGTTGTAACATTAGAAGAAGCGATCGATACATGGAAGAAACCATTAGAGAAAGTATTCCCAACAAGATCTGAAGGAGATCAGAGCATCGTTGCTACAACAAGACACTATACAAAAGGAAATATTTACGTATGCAAGAATAAAGTTGCAAAACCAAATGTATTTATTCCAGTATTCCCAGGAACAAACTGTGAATATGATTCAGCGAAAGCATTTGAACGTGCAGGAGCGAACGTGATCACAAAGGTATTTAAGAACTTAGATGCACAGGGAATCCGTGATTCAGTGGAAGTTTTTGAAAAAGCGATCAAAGAATCACAGATCATCATGTTCCCAGGTGGATTCAGTGCCGGTGATGAACCAGATGGATCTGCAAAATTCTTTGCAACAGCATTTAGAAATGAAAAATTAAAAGAAGCAGTCATGGATCTGTTAAATAACCGTGATGGACTGGCACTTGGTATCTGTAACGGATTCCAGGCCCTGATCAAATTAGGACTTGTTCCAGAAGGTAAGATCGTAGAACAGAATGCGAAATCACCTACACTGACAACAAACCGCATTGGTCGTCATATTTCTAAGGTTGCTTATACAAGAATTGCTTCTAATCTGTCACCATGGTTTAACAATGTACATGTAGATGATATCTTCAGTATACCAGTATCTCATGGAGAAGGACGATTCGTAGCAGATGAAGATGTGATCCAGAAACTGTTTGAAAATGGACAGGTAGCAACACAGTATGTTGACCTCAATGGTGATCCTACAATGAATGAAGAATTCAATCCAAATGGTTCTTACCATGCGATTGAAGGTATCACAAGTCCAGACGGAAGAGTCCTTGGTAAGATGGGACATTCAGAACGTCGTGACAGCTATGTAGGAATCAATATTTACGGACAGAAAGATCAGAAGATCTTCGAATCCGGAGTAGAATATTTCAAATAAGAGTACAAAAAAAGAACCTTGCAAGAAAAAGCAAGGTTCTTTTTTTACTGCTCTTTTGGAATGATATGAATTGTTTCCATACGGTTCTTATCAACAGAAACAACTTTAAAAAGAAAATGTTCATCTTCTGCAGTTTCGCCCTCTGAAGGCAGATGATCAAGCAGTTCGATGATATATCCGCCAAGAGAATCATAATCCTCAGAATCAAGGTCTACGTCAAGCAGATCATCAAGATCATCAAGCTTTAAAGAAGCGGATACCATATAAGATCCATCGGATAATTTTTTGAAAGTTTCTTCCTCAGAATCATCATATTCATCACGCAGTTCTCCAAAAATCTCTTCAACGATATCTTCTAGAGTAATAAGACCTGCAGTCACTCCATATTCATCCAAAACAATGGAGAAACTAACAGATTTTTCACGCATCTGTGCAAGAAGGCTTGATACTTTCTGAGTTTCATACGTAAAGAACGGCTTACGCAGAACATCTTTCAAATGAAAGATCTCGCCTCTGTGCTGGCTGCGGTAGAAATAAACATCCTTAAAATAAACAATACCAACAACATGATCTTTACTTCCTTCATAAACAGGAAGTCTAGAATAACCGGCCTCGCGGAAAATATCAAGAACTTCATCATAAGAAGCATCTACAGACACAAAAGTTACATCAATTCGCGGGATCATAATATCCTTGGCAAGAGATTCCTTAAAATCAAAAACGTTGTTTAACATATCTTTCTCAGATTCTTCGATAACGCCTTCTTCGTGGCTGACATCAACGATCGTACGAAGTTCACGTTCAGTCATGATACGTTTGGATTGTTTCGAGTCGATCCGCAAGATGATAAGGATCGCTGTAGAAAGTTTGTTGATAATGTAAACAACCGGTGTCAGTAATTTTGTGATCAGATAAATGCTGGAAGCATAGCTTAGAGCAAGTTTTGTATTATTGATCGTTGCAAAAGTCTTTGGTGTGATCTCACCAAAGATCAATACAAGTACTGTGATCACAGCAGTTGCGATTCCGGCTCCCATGCTTCCAAAGATACGAATAGCGATCGTTGTAGTAAGGGATGTTAATGAAATATTCACAAGGTTATTTCCGACTAAGACGCTGGAAAGCATCTGGCTTGGATTCTCGATCAATTTTAAAACAATAGCAGCTTTTTTATTGCCATCTTCTGCCATGGCACGCATACTATGTGGATTGACGGTTGTAAGCGCTGTTTCTGCAGATGAAAAATAAGCAGAAAGCAGTAATAAAATGATAATTGCGATTATCTGTAATATCATACTGGGGTCCAATGAAAATTCCTCCTAAAATAAATATCTGTTCATTTTTATACAGTTCTTTTCATTGTACGCAAGAAATATGTACATGTCAAGTTAGTCCTTGCCAACCATGGAAGAATATGGTATACCTATTTTTAGGAGGATTGTCATATGAGGTACTATTATGATTATAGTTTTCCAATCGGTAATTTAACGATTGAGGAAGATGGGCATGGCATTTGCGGGATATATTTTGGGACGAAGACATTAGAAGGCGAGAAGAAGAATACAGAATTGATCAGGGAAGCAGCACTGCAATTATCACAGTATTTTGATGGACGGAGAAAGAAGTTTGATCTGAAACTTTCTTATCATGGAACAGAATTTCAGATCAAAGTATGGAAAGCATTGGAGAAGATTCCATATGGGGAAACTTACACTTACAAAGACATTGCGGAATCAGTAGGAATTCCCAAAGGATGTCGAGCTGTCGGTATGGCGAACAACAGGAATCCGATCGTGATCGTTGTTCCATGTCACAGAGTGATCGGAATGAACGGTTCACTGACAGGATATGCAGGTGGTCTGGAAATGAAAGAATACCTGTTGGATCTTGAAAAGCGTAATCAAAAATTAAAGGAAAGATATTGACAAAGATTCTCAGTTGAGATATGATACATAGGCACATTTTGCCGGAAGCACATCCGGTATGATCTTATAGATATTTCCGTGAGGGAGTAGTTAGCAGAGAATCTGTGACAGTATCAACATAATGATGAACGACATCTGGTGCTGTCTTAATTAACGAGACTCACAGACGATAAGCTTTTGTTTATAACAAGGCTTTCGTCTGTGGGTCTTTTTCATATCATAGGAAATTCCGATGGAATCCCCTATGATATGAAAAACTTACGATATGGAGGACGTTTTTATGGATTTACTTACGTTATTAACACTGGCTGTTGGATTGGCGATGGATGCATTTGCTGTTTCTATCTGCAAAGGACTGGCGATGAGAGAAAAAGTTTTGAAAAAAGGGATCATTGTTGGTTTATGGTTTGGAGGATTTCAGGCACTGATGCCAACAATCGGATTTTTCCTTGGAACACAGTTTAAAGACCAGATCACATCGATCGACCATTGGATCGCATTTGTGCTTCTTGGGCTGATCGGAATCAATATGGTCAAAGAAGCATTATCAAATGATGAAGAACAGGCAGATGATTCGATCGCAGTGAAAGAAATGTTCATGCTTGCTGTTGCGACAAGTATCGATGCATTAGCAGTTGGGATCACATTTGCCTTTTTAAATGTGCATATTGTATCCGCAGCGTCGATGATTGGAGTCTGTACTTTCTTGATTTCATTTGCAGGAGTAAAAATCGGAAATATTTTTGGAACAAAATATAAATCCAAGGCAGAGCTCGCAGGTGGCATAATACTGATACTTTTGGGATTTAAGATTCTGTTTGAACATCTTCATATTCTCTAAAATGAAAAATTAGCTCTTTCTTTTTTATGAAAAAGAGTGTAATATAATAAAGGCAATGGCACAAGATATAGTGCTGATTGGTAGAACGACAACAAGATTTTGTGCCAGAAAATGGAAACACACAGAATCTTATAATTTTATATAAATGAGGGAGAAACTATGAATGGTGATGTAAAAACAAAGATTATCAAGAGAAACGGTGAGGAGGTAACCTTTGATCTCGATAAGATCATCAATGCGATCACGAAGGCGAATGAAGAGGTAACAAAGATCCATCAGATGAATCAGTATCAGATCATGGCGATCGCAGAGAAGGTTGCAGATCAGGTAGCAAACTCTTCTCATGCGGTGAATGTAGAAGATATCCAGAATATGGTCGAGACAGGGATCATGGAGATGAGAGGATATGAAGTTGCCCAGAAGTATGTAAGATATCGTTTTAAGAGAGAACTGAGAAGAAAATCAAATACGACCGATGATGGAATTCTTTCTTTACTTGATAATATTAATGAGGAAGTAAACCAGGAGAATTCGAATAAGAACCCAGTGATCAATTCTACGCAGAGAGATTATATGGCAGGAGAAGTCAGCAAAGACTTAAGTAAACGTGTCCTTCTGCCAAATGAGATCATTCGTGCTCATGAAGAAGGAATCATCCATTTTCATGATTCTGACTATTTTGCACAGAGAGAACATAACTGTGATCTGATCAACTTGGAAGATATGCTTCAGAATGGAACGGTGATCAGTGAGACATTGATCGAGAAACCACATTCATTTTTTACAGCATGTAATGTGACAACACAGATCGTTGCTCAGGTTGCAAGCAACCAGTATGGAGGACAGTCTTTTACATTAGCACATTTAGCACCATTTGTAGACATCAGTCGAAAGAAGCTGCGTAAGAATGTCGTGAAGGAACGTAAAGTGATCGGAGAATCTATGGATGATGCGATCATCGACAAGATTACAGAGATGCGTCTGTATGATGAGATCAAACAGGGAATCCAGACGATCCAGTATCAGCTGGTAACTTTAATGACATGTAATGGACAGGCGCCATTTGTCACAGTCTTTATGTATCTTGACGAAGTACCAGAAGGACAGACAAGAGACGATCTGGCTCTTGTGATCGAAGAAGTCCTGAAACAGAGAATTCAGGGTGTTAAGAATGAAAAAGGAGTCTGGATCACTCCAGCCTTCCCAAAACTTATTTATGCATTAGATGATGATAACATCACACCAGATTCCAAGTATTGGCATCTGACAGAATTAGCTGCAAAATGTACAGCAAAACGCATGGTTCCAGACTATATCTCAGCGAAAGTGATGAGAGAACTGAAGAATGGTGAAGTATATCCTTGCATGGGATGCAGATCCTTCTTAACGGTTGAAGATTCCCAGAGAAATGCAGATGGAAGCCATAAGTTCTATGGAAGATTTAATCAGGGTGTTGTAACGATCAACTTGGTTGATGTCGCATGCAGTTCTAATGGAGATATGGATAAATTCTGGGACATCTTAGAAGAGAGACTGGAATTGTGCCACAGAGCATTAAGATGTCGCCATGAGAGATTAAAGGGAGCGGTATCTGATGTTGCGCCGATCCTTTGGCAACATGGAGCACTTGCGAGACTGAAGAAAGGCGAGAAGATCGATAAGTTATTATACGATGGATATTCCACGATTTCCCTTGGATATGCAGGACTTTATGAGATGTGTGTCCGTATGACAGGCAAGTCTCATACATCCGATGAAGGAAAAGAATTTGCATTAAAAGTTATGCAGAAATTAAATGATAAATGTAATGAATGGAAGGCAGCAGAGAACATCAGCTATTCTGTATACGGAACACCAATGGAATCAACAACTTACAAGTTTGCAAAATGCTTACAGAAACGTTTTGGTATCATTCCGGGAGTTACAGATAAGAACTACATCACAAACAGCTATCATGTTCATGTAACAGAAGAGATCGATGCATTCAGCAAACTGGCATTTGAGTCAGAATTCCAGAAATTATCTCCAGGCGGAGCGATTAGCTACATTGAAGTACCAAACATGCAGGATAATATTCCAGCCGTCTTATCCGTGATGAAATTTATTTACAATAACATCATGTATGCAGAGTTAAATACAAAGAGTGATTACTGTGAATGTTGTGGATACGACGGAGAGATTCAGATCAAAGAAGATGAATCAGGAAAACTGATCTGGGAATGTCCAAACTGTGGAAATACAGATCAGGATCATATGTTTGTTGCAAGACGTACTTGTGGATATATCGGAACACAGTTCTGGAATCAGGGACGTACACAGGAAATCAAGGATCGAGTCCTTCATTTATAAAACACGATGACAGAGGAGATCATATGCACTACGGAGAAATTAAAAAATGTGATATTGCGAATGGACCAGGAGTCAGAGTCAGCTTATTCGTATCAGGCTGCCGAAATCATTGTCCAGGATGCTTTAATAAGGAGACATGGGACTTTTGTTATGGAAAGCCATTTACGACGGAGACAAAAGATCATATCATGGAATTGTTAAAGCCAGATTATATTGAAGGTTTTTCGCTTCTTGGAGGGGAACCATTTGAACCGGAGAATCAGGAAGAACTGGTTAGATTATTAAAAGAGATCAAAGAAAATTATCCAAAGAAGAATATCTGGTGCTATACAGGATATACTTATGACAAGGATTTGCTCGAAGGTGGTAAAGTATACACACCGTTTACGGAAGAGATGTTATCTTATATTGATACGCTGGTTGATGGACAGTTTATCGAATCCCAGAAAGATATCACATTAAAATTCCGAGGAAGTGCAAATCAAAGAATTTTAGATCTGAATGAAAAATAGACGAGAGAGATGTAGTTTTTTACACTGCATCTTTTTCTTTATCATCTGGAAGAGAAGCTCTTGACAGACTGTGCTTTATATTATAGTCTATGTATAACAAAATATCATAGATAAGTTGTAAATTTCGAAAGAGGAAAGAAGGGTTGCACAATGATACTGGAGATTGATTTCAATAGTGACGAGGCAATCTATGTACAGTTAAGAAATCAGATCATTATGGGAATCGCATGTGCAGAATTTGCTGATGGAGAATCACTTCCATCTGTCCGTCAGTTAGCACAGGTGCTTGGGGTGAACATGCACACGGTGAACAAAGCCTATGCGATCTTAAGAGAAGAAGGATACCTGAAACTAGACCGAAGAAAAGGTGCAGTCATAAGTGTTGAAACTTTGGAAAAACAGCAGGAATTAGCAAGCATTCAGGAGAATTTAAGGATGTTAGTTGCAGAAGCTGTCTGTAAAGGAGTTACAGAAGACGAGATGAACCGGTTGATTCATGATATGTACCAGAAATTAGACAGAAAGTAATAACAGGAGGAATTATGAACCGATTACCATTTACAAAATATGCCTCCAAAGCATTGAATGAAGGACGAGAGATTGCTGGATATCTTGGATTTAAAGATGTCAGCAGTATTTTTGTTCTGCTAGGACTTTATGGGGCAGACGGATCTCTTGCAAGTGAAGTGCTCAAGATGCACGGAGTGACAAGAGAATTAATAGAAGAAGCAATCAAAGAGAAGTCAAAGATGCCAAAAGACCGAAGAAGAACGGTAATGGATACTCCGAAGACAGAATACCTGTTAGAAATTGCAGGAGAACTTGCAATGAAATACGGGTGTGAAGCGATCGGATCAGAACATATCTTGATGGCGATGATCAAAGATGGAGATAATGAAGCATTCCGTTTTCTGGAAGATCATAAGATTTCATCCGAAGGAATCTATACAGATATTTTAGTTACTGCAGGAATTGATTTCAGAAGTGCGAAGAATGAATATAATGAAGCGATCTCTGATGGCGGTGATATGGAAGATGGAGCAGGAGAATATATGCTGCTTCAGTATAGTACAGATCTGACAGAGAAAGCAATGCTTGGGAAGCTTGATCCGATGATCGGACGTGAAAGTGAGATGGAACGTCTGATGCAGATCCTTTGCAGAAGGACAAAGAATAATCCATGTCTGATCGGTGATCCAGGGGTTGGTAAAACAGCGATCGTTGAAGGCCTTGCGCAAAGGATCGCCGAAGGCAATATGCCAAGAATTCTTAAGAATAAGAGGATTTTGTCCTTAGACCTTACGAAAGTGATCGCTGGAACGAAATTCCGTGGAGAATTTGAAGAACGAATGAAACGCATCGTAACCGAAGCAACACAGGATGATTCTATTATTTTGTTTATCGATGAGATTCATACGATCATTGGAGCTGGAGGTTCTGAGGGAGCTATGGATGCATCTAATATCTTAAAACCAGCATTGGCAAGAGGAGATTTTCAGCTGATCGGTGCGACAACGAGTGAAGAATATACAAAATATTTTGAAAAAGATGCAGCATTAGTTCGAAGATTCCAACCAGTCAGAGTGAAAGAACCAACCGTAGAAGAAACGATCACGATCTTAAAAGGGATCAAACATCGTTTTGAAGATTATCATAGGATCCTGGTATCAGAAGATGTGGCAGAGGCAATCGCCTCTCTTTCTGATCGATATATCAGTGATCGTTTTCTGCCAGATAAAGCCATTGATCTGTTAGATGAAGCCTGTGCAAGGAAACGAATGGAACAGCTTGGAAGTCATGCAGGTTTCAAGAAAGAACGCAAGGAGATCAGGGAGATCATAGAGAAGATCGAAGCAGCGCTTTCTGATGGGGATATTACAGAAGCAAGAGAACTTAAGAAAGAGAAGAACAAACTTGAGAAATCTCTGGAACGTAAGATGAAGAGAAATCAGAAGAAGCAAAATGAGATTCCAAAATTGACAACAGAGGATGCCGCAGAAGTCGTTTCTTTATGGACACAGATTCCAGTAACACAGCTTACAAAGGGAGATATGGAACGATTAAGACATTTAGAGAAAGAACTTCACAAACATGTGATCGGGCAAGATGAAGCGGTCAATGCAGTTGCCAAAGCTGTGAAGAGAAGCAGAGTTGGTCTTAAGAGTCCAAACCGTCCGATCGGATCATTCTTATTTTTAGGGCCAACAGGAGTTGGTAAGACAGAGCTGTCAAAGACATTAGCAAAAGCTTTATTTGGAAGAGAAGAAGATCTGATCCGTGTGGATATGTCTGAATATATGGAGAAGCACAGTGTATCAAAGATCATCGGATCTCCTCCAGGATATGTTGGATTTGGAGAAGGCGGACAGCTGAGTGAACAGATTCGAAGACATCCTTACTCTGTCCTTCTTTTTGATGAGATCGAAAAAGCTCATCCTGATGTATTTAATATCCTGCTTCAGGTATTAGATGACGGACATATTACAGATTCCAATGGAAGAAAAGTCGACTTTAAGAATACTGTTATCATTATGACTTCCAATGCAGGTGCAAACCGTATCATTGCACCAAAACATTTAGGATTTTCTATGGATGATACAGATAAAGCCAAGACTCATGAACGTATGAAAAAGGGTGTTATGGAAGAAGTGAAACAGATCTTTCGCCCAGAGTTTTTAAATCGAATTGATGAGACGATCGTATTTGCCGTCCTTACAAAGGAAGAAGTTAAGAAGATCGCAAAATTATTTATGGATGAATTGAGAGCCCGTTTATTAAGCGAACATCAGATCACATTAAAGATCACATCTGGTGCGATGGATCTGTTAGCAGATAAGGGATATGATGAGAATTATGGGGCAAGACCATTAAGAAGGATCATTCAGAATGAGATTGAAGATGTACTGGCAGATAAGATCCTAGAAGGAACCCTTACGAATGGACAGACGATGACGATTGGTAAAAAAGATAAAAAACTTACTTTTTCGGTAAAGGAAAACTAGTAAATAATACTGAAATATATTATAATATACATACGACGACCGAAACATATATTAGGAGGAAAAGACAATGGCAGTGGTAACTGAATTATTCCGCAGCGAAGACAATGGAACACTTAGCTTTGGTGACTATACATTAGCACAGAAAGCGAAGAAAGGAGATATCCAGTTTGAAGGAGATATCTATAAGATCAAGACTTTCAAGACAATGACAAAACTGGACAAGAACGGACAGCTGATCTTTGAATCAGTTCCAGGTTCAGCAGTACATAACTTTGTTGCAACAACAGATGGAGTTGCATTTGAGATTGAATCTTCATCTGATGTCCAGGTTACTTTAGAAGTAGAAGCCGGACAGGAATATAAAGTTTTTATTGATAATACGAATGTAGGAATGATGAAAGCAAATCTTGGAGGAAAATTAACTCTGAGTGTTGAGTTAAGCGAGGGAACAGCAGCAGCTGTTCGTGTAAAGAAACAGTAGTAACATAAAGGAGCACCAATGGCAAAACAAAAGACAGTTTATTTTTGCAGCCAGTGTGGTCATGAGTCTTCCAAGTGGATGGGGCAGTGTCCTGCCTGTAAGCAGTGGAATACTTTTACAGAAGAGAAAGTTACAGAAACGAAAAAAGGAGGGGCGAAGTCTTTAAAGACTTCTGCCTCTCCTATGAATATATCCGAGGTAACAGTAGAGAATGAAGAGCGGATTCCAACAGGGATTCATGAACTGGACCGTGTGTTAGGCGGCGGGATTGTCAAAGGTTCCCTATCGTTGGTCGGAGGAGATCCGGGAATCGGGAAATCCACGTTATTATTACAGGTATGCAGGAATCTTGCGAACAGCAAACGTAAGGTTTTGTATATTTCTGGGGAAGAATCTATGCATCAGATCAAGATGAGAGCAGAGAGGATCGGAACATTTGAAGAAGAGATGCTTCTGTATTGTGAGACAGATCTTGATGCGATCACGAATGCGATCTTAAAGACGAAACCAGAATTTGCGGTGATTGATTCGATTCAGACAATGTACAGCGAGGATCTTTCCTCGGCAGCAGGCAGTGTGTCTCAGGTAAGAGAAGTGACTGCAGCGATGATGAGAGTTGCGAAAGAGAATAATATCGCAGTTTTTATCGTAGGACATGTGACCAAAGAAGGAGTGGTTGCAGGACCAAGAACACTTGAGCATATGGTAGATACGGTCCTTTATTTTGAAGGGGAAAGAGAAGCGGCATACAGAATCTTAAGAGGTGTCAAAAACCGTTTTGGATCCACGAACGAGATCGGTGTGTTTGAGATGTGTAACAATGGACTTGTAGAAGTGGAGAATCCGTCAAAGACGATGCTCAATGGAAGACCCCTTGATGCGTCAGGATCCGTTGTTGTATGTTCCATGGAAGGAACCAGACCGATCCTGATCGAGATTCAGGCATTGGTATCACCAACAAGCTTTCAGATGCCGAGAAGAACAGCGGTTGGAATTGATTATAACAGGGTGAATCTTTTGATGGCAGTGCTTGAGAAGAGAGTTGGACTGCAGCTTGGCGGCTGTGATGCGTATGTGAATCTGGCTGGAGGTATGAAACTTGGCGAACCAGCGATCGATCTTGGTATTATTATGGCAATTGCATCGAGTTATAAGAACCGGCCGATCTTAGAAGATACGATCATTTTTGGAGAAGTTGGTCTGGTAGGAGAAGTAAGAGCCGTATCAGGTGGAGAAGCAAGGATCAAAGAAGCACAGAAACTAGGATTTAAACGATGCATTCTGCCTCAGGCGAATGTAGATCAGATCAAGGTCCAGACAGACATGAGACTTGTAGGAGTTTCAAATGTCATGGAGGCATTAGATCTTATATAGAAGGATTATCTGTATTTCACAATGATACAGAAATTATATGATTGCAAGTGTATAGAAGATACATTATAATCAGAATAGAAAGAACTATATGGAGGAAGACATGGAAGAAACGATTTCTAAGAATTTTATCGAACAGATCATAGAAAAAGATATAGAAGAAGGGCATTGCAAGAAGGTAGTTACAAGATTTCCACCAGAACCAAACGGATATCTTCATATCGGACACGCAAAATCCATCTTATTAAACTATGGACTGGCTCAGGAATATGGCGGAGATTTCCATTTCCGTTTTGATGATACAAACCCAACAAAAGAGAAGGAAGAATATGTAAATTCTATTAAAGAGGACGTAGAATGGTTAGGAGCAGATTATCACGAACATATCTATTATGCTTCTAACTACTTTGACAAGATGTATGAATGTGCAGAATTCCTGATCAAGAAGGGAAAAGCATATGTCTGTGATCTGAATGCTGAACAGATCAGAGAATACCGAGGAACTTTAACAGAACCTGGAAAGAACAGTCCATATCGTGACCGTACACCGGAAGAGAACTTACAGTTATTCCGCGAGATGAAGGAAGGAAAATACCCAGATGGAAGCAAAGTTCTTCGTGCCAAGATCGATATGACATCTGGAAATATCAACATGAGGGATCCAATTCTTTATCGTATCGCAAGAATGGAACATCATAATACAGGAAACAAATGGTGTATCTATCCAATGTATGACTTTGCACATCCATTAGAGGATGCATTTGAAGGGGTGACACATTCTATCTGTACACTGGAATTCGAGGACCACAGACCATTATATGACTGGGTTGTGAATGAATGTGAATTTGAGAATCCGCCAAAACAGATTGAGTTTGCGAAGTTATATCTGACAAATGTTGTCACAGGAAAACGTTATATCAAGAAATTAGTTGAAGATGGAATCGTAGATGGGTGGGATGATCCACGTCTGGTATCATTATCAGCACTTAGAAGAAGAGGATATACACCAGAATCCATCAAGAAGTTTATGGAACTTGTCGGAGTTGCAAAGAGTCACAGCTCTGTAGATTCAGCGATGCTTGAATACTGCATCCGTGATGATCTGAAATTAAAACGTCCACGTATGGCAGCGATCTTAGATCCGATCAAGCTGGTGATCACAAACTATCCAGAAGGAGAAGGGGAACTCGTTGACGTTCCAAATAATCAGGAAAACGAAGAGATGGGAACAAGACAGGTACCATTTTCAAGAGAATTATATATCGAACGAGAAGATTTCAAGATTGAAAAGCCTAAGAAATACCGTCGTTTATATGTAGGTAATGAAGTACGTCTGATGAATGCATATTTTGTGACATGTACAGGGTACGATGTAGATGAGGACGGCAATGTAACCTGTGTATATGCGACATATGATCCAGAATCCAGAGGAGGAAACAGTCCAGATGGAAGAAAGGTTCGCGGAACGATCCATTGGGTATCTGTACCAACTGCGAAAAAAGCAGAAATTCGTCTGTATGAAAACATTGTAGATGAAGAAAAAGGTGTATATAATGAAGATGGAAGTATTAATGTGAATCCAAATTCACTGACTGTGATCAAGGAAGCATATGTAGAGCCTGAGTTAGAGAAATATGATAAGGAAGACAGTTTCCAGTTTATGAGAACAGGATATTTCTGTTTAGATTCCAAAGATTCTACAAAAGAACACATGGTATTTAATAGAATTGTAAGCTTAAAGAGTTCTTACAAACCAAATTAATCAAATTTGCCGTAACAGGCAAGATGTGATGAGAGAGAAGAGAGGAAAATTGATGAAGGTAATCGTGGTATCTCATGGAAGTTATGCAAGAGGACTTGTGGATACAGCACAGATGATCGCAGGGGAACAGGAAGACCTTGAGGCATTTGGGCTTGAACCAGAAGAATCAGTGGATACTTTGAGAGAGAAGATCAGAGAGAGTATTGAACAGACATCAGAAGGAGAAGAAGTCCTTATATTAACAGATCTGTTTTATGGAAGTCCGTTTAATACGGTAATTTCTTTAATGTCAGAATACGATCTCTACCACGTAACTGGAATCAATCTTCCGTTGATGATGGAAGTAGTTATGGGATGTTACGCGGAAAAGAGTGCACAAGAGGTGTGCAAAGATCTTCTTAAGGCAGCGCCAGAGACAGTGAAAGATGTGCGTGAATTATATAAGGAGGTAGAAGAATGAAAAACATTGTATTAGCGAGAGTTGATGACAGGCTCATACATACGGAGATTTTGACATTATGGGTGCCGGAAGTCAGAGCGAACAGGATCATTATTGTAGATGATGTTGTGGCGAAGGATAAATTCCGAAGCAAAGTGATCAAAGAGATGGCGCCCCAAGGCCTTATAATTCATGTATATGGGATCGATCGTGCAACGGAGAAATTAAAAGAAGCCCCATCCTTTGATGGAGAGCGGGTGATCGTAATTGCAGAATCCCCACTGGTATTTGAAGAATTGATCAAACGAGGGATCAAGATCAATCAACTTAATATCGGAGGTATGGGAATTCGTGGAGAACGTAAAGCAGTTGCAAGAAGAGTTGCGTGTGATACCATGGAGATGGAAGCTATTCATGAACTGATCAAAAAACATGTACATGTATATTTCCAGACAGTTCCAACAAGAAGTTCAGAAGAAGCAAAAAAATACATCAAAGAATAAGTAAAATACCAAAGAATGCAATCTCAGTTTATAGAATTTTTATAAAAAGGGGGTTGCATTTTTTTTGTCTGGTGTTATACTAATGAACATAGAGTTAGCACTCGATATAAGTGAGTGCTAACAAAAGATAAAAAGAACAATAATTCTAATATATTTAGGAGGTAATATCATTATGAAGTTAACACCATTAGGAGATAGAGTTGTATTAAAACAGCTGGAAGCAGAAACAACAACTAAGTCAGGAATCGTCCTTACAACAGCAACACAGGAAAAACCACAGGAAGCAGAAGTTGTTGCAGTCGGACCTGGAACAGAAGATGTGAAGATGGAAGTTTCTGTAGGACAGAAAGTTATTTATTCTAAATATGCAGGAACAGAAGTAAAATTAGAAGATGAAGAATTTATCATCGTAAAACAGAATGATATTTTAGCAGTTGTAGAATAGTTTTATCACATCACACAATTATTTGATTTAATCAAGGAATTAGTCGGAGGTAATTAAGATCATGGCAAAAGAGATTAAATACGGAATTGAAGCAAGAAAAGCACTGGAAGCAGGAGTTAACCAGTTAGCAGATACAGTAAGAGTTACAATCGGACCCAAAGGACGCAATGTTGTATTAGACAAATCTTTTGGTGCACCGCTGATCACAAATGACGGTGTAACGATCGCAAAAGAAATTGAATTAGAAGACCCATTTGAGAATATGGGAGCTCAGGTAGTCAAAGAAGTAGCAACTAAGACAAATGATGTTGCCGGAGATGGTACAACAACAGCTACAGTTCTTGCACAGGCAATGATCAACGAAGGAATGAAAAACTTAGCAGCAGGAGCAAACCCAATCATTCTTCGTAAAGGAATGAAGAAAGCGACAGAAGCAGCTGTTGAAGCAATTGCCGAGATGAGTAGCAAAGTTACAGGAAGAGATCAGATTGCGAAAGTAGCAGCAATCTCTGCAGCAGACGAAGAAGTTGGAGAATTAGTAGCAGATGCTATGGAAAAGGTATCTAACGACGGAGTTATCACGATCGAAGAATCTAAAACAATGAAAACAGAATTAGATTTAGTAGAAGGAATGCAGTTTGATCGTGGATATTTATCAGCATATTTCTCAACAGATATGGAAAAAATGGTTGCTGAATTAGATGATCCATATATTCTGATCACAGACAAGAAGATCACTAATATTCAGGAAATCCTTCCATTATTAGAGCAGATTGTACAGAGTGGTAAGAAATTACTGATCATTGCTGAAGATATCGAAGGTGAAGCATTAACAACACTGATCGTTAACAAATTACGTGGAACATTCTCTGTATGTGCAGTGAAAGCACCTGGATATGGAGACAGAAGAAAAGCAATGCTTGAAGATATCGCTATCTTAACAGGTGGTACAGTGATCTCTGAAGAAGTTGGTCTGGAATTAAAAGACGCAACATTAGATCAGTTAGGACGTGCAAAATCTGTCAAAGTTGAAAAAGAAAACACGGTCATCGTAGATGGTGAAGGAGATAAAGATGCAATCCAGGCACGTCTTGGACAGATCAAAGCACAGATCGAAGAAACAACATCTGAATTCGACAAAGAAAAATTACAGGAAAGATTAGCTAAATTATCTGGTGGAGTTGCAGTGATCCGTGTTGGAGCAGCAACAGAAACAGAGATGAAAGAAAGCAAATTACGTCTGGAAGATGCCTTAGCAGCAACAAAAGCCGCTGTAGAAGAGGGAATCATCTTCGGTGGAGGATCTGCTTATATTCATGCATCTAAGAAAGCAGCTGAGAAAGTAGCAGACTTAGAAGGAGACGAGAAAACAGGAGCAAACATCATCCTCAAAGCATTAGAAGCACCATTATTCCAGATCGCAGTCAATGCAGGTCTTGAAGGAGCTGTTATTGTCAACAAAGTAAAAGAAGCAGAAATCGGAAAAGGATTCGATGCATTACATGGAGAATACGTAGACATGGTAGAAAAAGGAATCATCGATCCAGCCAAAGTAACAAGAAGCGCATTACAGAATGCAACATCCGTAGCTTCTACATTATTAACAACAGAATCAGTTGTTGCGAATATCAAAGAAGAAGCACCAGCAATGCCAGCAGGAGCACCAGCCGGAATGGGAATGATGTAGAGACATTGAGTACTTAGAGAAAGCAAGCCAAAGGCGCAGCTTGAACTTAGTGCGAAAGTCCGTCCCGAACCTTAGCGAATCCGAGCCACAGGCGAAAGATGAGCTTAGTTGAGTGGGCGTCTACAGGGAGCGAAGCGACTCAAAGACTAAATATCAAAAATCCTACAGAAATTCGAATGAATTTCTGCAGGATTTTTTTTCTCCATAAAAAACTAAAATCGATACGTATTCCCTTTCTTCCAAACCACCCAATATTCCACATTCGCACAATCATCCACGATCGGAATCCTCTTCCGATCATTTAAAATCTCATCCGGATAAGAAGCATAATTCGTAGAAAAACAAAACAAAGTCGAAGATTTCACCAATTATAACCATTCAGATCATGAAATGTAAGTTTGTCATAAGAACAAAGACTATGCCCAAAAGGAATACAAACCGACAAATTAAGATTAAAGCCATTTGAAACAGTTGTAGTCATTGGTGCAGGAACTATGGGATTAATTAACGCCCAGACAGCGAAAGCTTACGGATGTCGTGTGATCGTATCAGAGATGATTCCTAAGAAGATTGAGACAGCCAAAGCGATGGGATTTGAAGTGATAGACTGTAATGAAAGTGATCCTGTAGAAAAGGTAAAAGAGTTAACGGAAGGAATTGGAGCAGATGCTGTGATCGTAGCTGTTGGATCAACCAGTGCCAACAGTCAGGGACTTGAGATGTTAAAACAAAATGATGGAAGAATGTTATTATTTGCGGCAGGATATCCAGTTCCAGAGTTGAAAGTTGACTCAAATATGTTACACTATAGAAAGATGGAACTGATCGGGACATTCGGGGCAGATCATGAAGACTTCAAAGAAGCTGCCCAAGCATTAAGTACCAAGGTTGTGGATGTGTCTAAATTGGTAGAAGAGAAGAAATTTCCACTAAGCAGACTGCAAGAAGCTTATGAAGAGGCAAGCAAACCTGGAATGTACAGGGTCAGTGTCATGTTAGACGAAGAATAAATGAAACATTAAAAACAGGAGGTAGCCATGAACAATTTTACGTATTCTATTCCAACAAAGATTCATTTTGGAAAAGGACAGATTTCTCATCTTAGTGAACTTTCAGAGAGCGGTAACAAAGTTTTACTATGCTATGGCGGTGGAAGTATCAAAAAAGCAGGAATTTATGACGAAGCAGTCAAGATTTTAAAAGAAGAAGATATGGAAATCTTTGAATTATCAGGAATCGCACCAAATCCAAAGATTGAATCTGTTAGAGAAGGTGTAAAACTTTGTAAAGAAAACAGCATCGATATGGTACTTGCTATTGGAGGAGGATCTGTCATTGACTGTGCAAAGGTTGTAGCGGCAGGAGCTTGCTATGATGGGGATCCATGGGATCTGGTTATTACACCAAGATGGATCAAGAAAGCATTGCCAATTTACAGTGTCCTGACATTATCAGCCACAGGATCAGAGATGGATAAATTTGCGGTTATCTCCGATATGTCAAAGAATGAAAAATGGGGAACTGCAAGTGATCATATGAAACCAAAGATGTCAATCCTTGATCCGGAATATACCTATTCTGTATCAAAAAAACAGACAGCGGCTGGAACAGCAGATATCATCAGTCATATTTGCGAGAATTACTTTACCAATGTGAAGAATGCAGACGTTCAAGCAAGATTTGCGGAAGGACTGTTAAAGAACTGTTTTAAATATGGTCCTGTTGCTTTAGAAGAACCAGACAATTATGATGCAAGAGCTAATCTGATGTGGACAGCAAGTATGGCAATTAACGGAATGATTCAATATGGAGCTGAAGTCGCATGGTGTGTACATCCAATGGAACATGAATTAAGCGCATTCTACGATATCACACATGGAGAAGGATTAGCGATCTTAACACCTCACTGGATGGAATTTGCATTGAATGATGATACAGCATATAAATTTGCAGACTATGCAAGAAATGTCTGGGATGTTGTAAATGACGATGACATGGCAGCAGCCAAAGAAGGAATTGCATATACGAGAGAGTACTTTAAGAAGATGGGACTTCCACAGACGTTAACAGATGTTGGAATTGATAAAGAATATTTTGACATTATGGCACAGAAGGCGGCTGATGGATGCAAGGGATCTTTTGTACCATTGAGTAAAGAAGATATTGTAAGTATTTACGAAGCAGCTCTATAATAATGTAGAAAGTAAGCAGCATGGCAGCAAAGAAAGCAGTTATGCTGCTTTTTACATAAAAAATAATAAAATACAAAATAAAATTTTATATAATTTTATTGTCGACAAAAAATAAATAAAAAAACACTTTCTTATTGTGCAGATTCCATGTATAATAAAAAGAAGATATTTTAAGAAAGAGGTGTACGTGGTGTATAAGATTGTCAAGAAGCAGACACTCAACCAGGCAGTTGAGTTAATGGAGATTCATGCTCCTTATGTGGCAAGAAAATGTGAACCGGGACAGTTCATCATTATCCGAGTAGATGAAGATGGAGAAAGGGTTCCTTTAACGATCGCAGATTATGATCGTGAGAAAGAGACAGTAACGATCATTTATCAGGTTGTAGGATATACAACAGAATTGTTAAGCAAGAAAGCAGAAGGAGATTATGTACAGGATTTCGTGGGACCATTAGGTCAGCCAGCTCCTTTGCACAAGTGTGACCGTGTCATCGGTGTAGCCGGTGGTGTAGGTGCAGCTCCATTATATCCACAGCTTCGTAAGTTAGCGAAGATGGGAGTACCAGTTGATGTGATCATTGGTGGTAAGAGTGCAGAATTTGTTATTCTTAAGGAATTATTCGAAGAATTCTGCGATAATGTATATATTGCAACAGATGACGGAAGTCTTGGAACCAAAGGTTTCGTTACAACAGTATTAGAAGACCAGATCAAAGCTGGAGTAAAATACGATGAAGTTATCGCAATCGGGCCACTTATCATGATGAAGAATGTGGTTAAGATCACAAAAGAATATGACATCCCAACTATGGTATCTTTAAATCCGATCATGATCGACGGAACAGGAATGTGCGGTGGATGCCGTGTCAACATCGGTGGAGAAACAAAATTCGCATGTGTTGACGGACCAGATTTTGATGGATTTAAAGTAAACTTTGACGAATGTATGCAGCGTCAGGGTATGTTCAGAGAAGAAGAACATGAATGTAGAATTGGAAGGGGGATGTAAACGATGGCAAATATGAGTCTTAAGAAGGTAGCTATGCCAGAACAGGACCCAAATGTCCGTAATAAGAACTTTGAAGAAGTTGCTCTTGGATATACAAAAGAGATGGCAATGGAAGAAGCAGCTCGTTGCTTAAACTGTAAGAATAAACCTTGTGTTGGAGGATGTCCGGTTAACGTACCAATTCCAGCATTTATCGAGAAAGTAGCAGCAGGAGATTTTGAAGGTGCATACGAAGTGATCACAACAGAGAATGCATTACCTGCAATCTGCGGACGAGTATGTCCACAGGAGAACCAGTGTGAAGGAAAATGTGTCCGTGGTATCAAGGGAGAGCCTGTTGGTATTGGACGTATGGAACGTTTCGTCGCAGACTGGCATATGGCAAACGCCAAAGAAACGGAAGTTAATATTGAGAAGAACGGAATGAAAGTAGCAGTTGTCGGATGTGGACCTGCTGGTATCACATGTGCCGGAGAACTGATTAAGAAAGGTTATGATGTAACAGTCTTTGAAGCATTACATAAACCAGGTGGAGTATTAAGTTATGGTATTCCAGAATTCCGTCTGCCAAAAGATCTGGTAGCAAAAGAGATCGAAAGCGTTCAGAAGTTAGGTGTAGATATTGAGACAAACGTTATCGTTGGACGTTCTATCACAATTGATGAATTAATGGAAGATGGATACAAAGCAGTCTTCGTAGGAAGTGGAGCAGGACTTCCAAGATTTTTAAATATTCCTGGAGAAAACCACTTAGGAGTATATTCTGCAAATGAATTCTTGACTCGTGTAAACTTAATGAAGGGATACAAATTCCCAGAGTGCCCAACTCCAGTCAAAGTTGGTAAGAAAGTAGCAGTCGTAGGTGCTGGTAACGTAGCAATGGATGCTGCCAGAACAGCAAAACGATTAGGTGCAGAAGAAGTTTATATCGTATATCGCCGTAGCGAGGAAGAAGCACCAGCACGTTTAGAAGAATTACATCACGCAAAAGAAGAAGGAATTATCTTCAAATTCTTAAATAACCCAGCTGCGATTAAAGCAGATGAAAACGGATGGGTAAGCAGCATGGAGATCATTAAACAGGAACTGGGTGAACCAGATGCATCTGGAAGACGTTCTCCACAGCCAATCGAAGGATCTAACTATGATCTTGATGTTGATACAGTCATCATTGCGATCGGACAGAGCCCTAACCCACTGATCCGTCACACAACACCAGGACTTGACACTCAGAAGTGGGGTGGAATCATTGTCAATGAAGAGACAATGGAGACAAGCAAAGATGGTGTGTACGCAGGTGGAGATACAGTAACTGGAGCAGCAACAGTTATCCTTGCCATGGGAGCAGGAAAGAAAGCAGCAGCAGCAATCGATCAGAAATTACAGGGTAAATAAAAGGAGGATTCCAAATGGGAAAAGCAATATTTCAGACTGAGATTATCGAACTGGGAGAACAGGTAGATGCTTTTTTTGAGGAAGGTATGTTTGTATTATTCGGAGACAATGTACCAGATACATTAAAAGATTTCTGTCATTTCATCGATCAGAAGAAGGTAGACGGAACAATCAAAAAAGGAGATAAACTGGTTGTGGATCAGAAAGAATATCTCATCACTGCCGTAGGAGATATTGCCCAGTCTAATTTGGAGACACTGGGACATTTAACCGTTGTCTTCAGTGGAGCGAAAGAAGCAGGTCTTCCTGGAAGTATTTGTGTTGAGGCAAAGCCAATGCCAAAACTTGCGATTGGAAGTAAAATTTCTATCGTAGAAGAGTAGAGATTACAAGAGATATCAAGCGGATTGGTATCAAGATCATAGAAAAGGAGTTATTGTGAAAGCAGTAATTCCTTTTCTTGTACTTAAAAAGATGTAAAGTGTGGATTGCTATATTTAGAATATTCAGACAATTCCACACATGTACAGAAAATAATCCATACGTTTTAAAAAAAGTATAAAATAATCTGTTGACATCAAAGAAACTATTTGTTAACATATCTAACAATACAAATCAGATATTAAAATACAAGAAAGTGAGGAAAACAAGAAAATGGGTAAGTTAATTGGTGAAGGAATTACATTTGATGATGTTTTATTAGTACCAGCATTTTCAGAAGTAATTGCGAATGATGTGGATACACGTACACGATTGACAAACAAGATTCAGTTAAATATTCCACTGATGAGTGCCAGTATGGATACTGTTACAGAACACCGTATGGCAATCGCAATGGCAAGACAGGGTGGAATTGGTATTATACATAAGAACATGTCAATTGAAGAACAGGCAGAAGAAGTGGATAAGGTAAAACGTTCTGAAAACGGGGTTATCACAGATCCATTTTCATTATCACCAGAACATACCATTCAGGATGCTGACGACTTAATGGCGAAGTATCGTATTTCCGGTGTACCAATTACAGAAGGTACAAAGCTTGTTGGTATTATCACAAACCGTGACTTAAAGTTCGAGACAGATTTCTCTAAGAAGATCAAAGAATCTATGACTTCTGAAGGACTAGTAACAGCTAAAGAAGGAATTACATTAGAAGAAGCAAAACAGATTTTAGGAAAAGCAAGAAAAGAAAAATTACCAATCGTTGATGATGACTTTAATTTAAAAGGATTGATCACGATCAAAGATATTGAGAAACAGATTAAATATCCAAATGCAGCGAAAGATGATCAGGGAAGATTATTATGTGGAGCTGGTGTTGGTATCACAGCAGACGTTTTAGATCGTGTGCAGGCATTAGTGAATGCTCATGTTGACGTTATCGTTGTTGACTCAGCACATGGACATTCTGCAAACGTATTAAGAGTCGTAAGAATGGTCAAAGACAAATTCCCAGATCTTCAGGTGATCGCAGGTAACGTTGCAACAGGAGCAGGAGCAAAAGCACTGATCGAAGCAGGAGCTGACTGTGTGAAGATCGGTATTGGACCTGGATCTATCTGTACAACTCGTGTCGTAGCTGGTATCGGTGTACCACAGATCACAGCGATCATGAGTGCATATGAAGAAGCTAAGAAAGCAGGAATTCCAATTATTGCCGATGGTGGTATCAAATATTCAGGAGAACTTACAAAAGCGATCGCAGCTGGAGCTGATGTATGTATGTTAGGAAGTATGCTTGCAGGATGTGACGAAAGCCCTGGAGACTTTGAATTATATCAGGGAAGAAAATACAAAGTATATCGTGGAATGGGATCTTTAGCAGCTATGGAGAATGGTAGTAAAGACCGTTACTTCCAGACAAACGCTAAGAAGTTAGTTCCAGAAGGTGTTGAAGGACGTGTTGCATATAAAGGAACTGTTGAAGACACAATCTTCCAGATGATGGGTGGTCTTCGTTCTGGAATGGGATATTGTGGAGCAAAAGATATCAAGACATTACAGGAGACAGGAGAATTTGTTAAGATTTCTGCTGCATCCTTAAAAGAAAGTCATCCACATGACATCCATATCACAAAAGAAGCACCAAACTACAGTGTAGAATAAGAGATCAAGAATATACAGAAGCCAGAGTACATAAGAAGATGTATTCTGGTTTCTTTTTGTTGTATGAAAAAGAGTTCATAATCCGATACATTAATTGACAATTATCAATAAAAGTGATTGACTTCTTTAAGAAACAGGAATATCATTAAATTACTTTGGTTATCAAAATAGTAATCAAAAGAGATAAATAAGGAATAAGAAAAGAAATATGAGAAAGGTAAGAAAATGATCTCAAAATTCAGCGTAAAGAAACCGTATACAGTCATTGTAGCGGTTGTACTAGTTATCATTTTAGGAATCGTGTCATTTACAAAGATGACAACAGACTTGCTTCCAAGTATGGAACTGCCATATGCAATCGTTATGACGACATATCAGGGAGCATCTCCGGAGACTGTGGAAACGACAGTTACAAAACCAGTGGAACAATCAATGGCAACGATTTCAAATATCAAAGAAGTTAATTCAATTTCCAGTGAGAATATGTCAATGGTCATTTTGGAATTTGAAGGTGATACGGATATGAATGCAGTATCTCTTGATATGAGAGAGAAGCTTGACATGATCAAAGGCTACTGGCCAGACGAAGTAGGTAATCCAACGATCATGAAATTAAATCCAGATATGATGCCGGTTATGGTAACAGCTATGGATTCTGATAAGTTAAGTAATACGGAATTATCAGAGTTGATCAATGATAAGATTGCACCATCTTTAGAAGCTGTTGACGGAGTCGCATCCGTAAGTAGTACAGGACTTGTAACAGAACAAATCAATGCGATCATCAGCGAGAAGAAGATCGATAAATTAAATGAGAAGATCGAGAAGGCATTGAATGGTCAGTTTGATGAAGCTCAAAATAAGATTGATCAGGCAAGAGCCCAGATGGAATCTGGAAAGAACACATTAGATGCACAGAGAACAAAGGCTAATACTCAGCTTGCGAAAGCTCAGACTGCACTTACGGATGGACAGTTAAGTCTTGCTCAGAAAGAGGTGCAGGTAACGAGTTCAATCACGAATTTGAAGGTGCAGAAACAATCGTTGCAGACATCCCTCAAGACATTAAAAACACAGATCGCCAAGATGGAAGAACAGGCAAAACAAGTTCCGGATGCAGCAACAAAGATGCAGCTTGCGGCTCAGATCGAAGAACTGAAAAAGCAGGAGACAACAGCAAAAAGTTCGATCAAAGCATTGGATAAGAATTTAAAAACATTAAACAATGCATTAAAACAGATCAAAAAAGGAAAGAAAACGATCAATTCTAAACTGACACAGTTTAATGTACAATCAGCAACGGCAACCCAGAAGATGAATGATGGGGAGATCAAACTGGCACAGGGAGAAGCACAGTTGAATTCCAGCCAGCAGCAACTTGATTCCAGCAAAGAGCAGGCAAAAGAAGCTGCAAATATTAAGAATAAGCTGACAGTTGCGAATGTCAAAGCACTGTTAACAGCACAGAACTTTGAGATGCCGGCAGGATATATCAGTGAAGGGAATACACAGTATCTGGTACGTGTTGGAGATAAGGTGACGAATCAAAAAGATCTTGCCAATATGGAATTATTAGATCTTGGAATCAAAGGAATCCCACCGGTCAAACTTTGTGATGTAGCAGACGTAGCGATTGTAGATAACTCAGCAGATACATATTGTCGTGTGAATGGAAATAACGGTGTTGTATTAACAGTCCAGAAACAGAATAATTATTCTACAGCTGATGTAGCAGACAAAGTTGCAGCGAAGATGAAGACACTTACCAAAGAAAATAAAGGATTCCATTATGTTAATATTATGGATCAGGGTGTATACATTGATATGGTGACAGGTTCTGTTATTCAGAATCTGTTAATGGGAGCAATCCTTGCAGTCTTTATCCTATTATTATTTTTGAAAGACGTCAGACCGACGATCGTTATTGCATGCTCCATTCCGTTAAGTGTCATTTTTGCGGTGGTGTTGATGTACTTTACAGGAATTACGCTAAATGTAATCTCCTTGTCGGGACTCGCACTTGGAGTGGGAATGCTTGTGGACAACTCGATCGTGGTTATTGAGAATATCTATCGATTAAGAAAAGAAGGAGTTCCAGTTAAAGAAGCAGCGATCACAGGAGCAAGAGGGGTTGCAGGAGCGATCACATCTTCGACACTAACAACAATTTCTGTATTCCTGCCGATCGTATTCACTACAGGGCTTACAAAACAGCTCTTTGTGGATATGGGACTAACCATCGGTTACTCTCTGGTAGCCAGCCTGATCGTAGCGGTGACATTTGTGCCAATGATGTCAGCTGGAGTACTCAATAAAGTTACACAAAAAGATAGTAAAGTGATCAATAAACTGCAGACATTATACCGTAAAGTTATGACAAGGTTGTTAAATCGTAAGATTATTGTAGTAGCTGTAACACTCGCACTGTTCGCGGGAAGTATTTTTGGAGCAATGAATATTGGAAGTTCTTTAATGCCAAGCATGGACAGCACACAGATGACGATGACGATCAAAATGCCACAGGGATCTTCAATGGAAGAAACAGCATCAATGACAGATACAGTAATGAAGAAAGTAAAAGAGATCAAAGATGTTGATAGTGTAGCAGGAATGATATCCTCTGGCTCTTCCGGAATCTCTTCAATGACATCAGGAGGATCTTCAAATGAAGACCAATCCAGTATGTATGTTTTATTAAAAGAAAAGAAGAAACATACAAACAAAGAGATCAAGAAAGAAATCCTAAAGAAAACAAAGAAATTTGATTGTGAGGTTGAAGTGCAGGAATCCAGTATGGATATGAGTGCACTTGGTGGAAGCGGTATTTCTGTACAGATCAAAGGAAATGATTTAAATAAACTAAGATCTATTGGAAAAGATATTGCCCAGATCGTAGAGGATACGAAAGGAACACAGAACATCTCGAATGGAAGTGAAGAGATAACACCAGATCTTCATGTTGTGGTAGACAAGAAAAAGGCAGTAAAAAATGGTTTAACAGTTGCAACGATCTATCAACAGTTAAGTGAGAAATTAAAAGATGCCAGTGAAGCAACAACAATCACGATCAATGAAAAAGAGTATAGTGTCAATGTTGGAAATAGTGCAAAGAATACATTGACAAGAGATGATCTTAAGAAAGTGAAACTTACAGGAACAGTAAGTGGAAAAGAAAAAGAAGTTACATTGGATCAGGTAGCGAACTTCAGAAATAGTGACAGTTTATCTTCTATTAATAGAAACCAGCAGGAAAGAACATTGAGTGTAACATCAGAGATCAAAGATGGCTACAATGTAGGAAAAGTCAGCAGCGCTGTACAAAAGAAGATTAAGAAATACAATGCACCAAAAGGATACAGTATTACAATGAAAGGTGAGATGGAATCCATTCAGGAAACAACAGGACAGATTGGCCTGATGTTATTGCTGGCAGTAGCATTTATGTATTTGATCATGGTAGCACAGTTCCAGTCACTGAAATCGCCATTTATCATTTTATTTACGATTCCAATGGCATTTACAGGAGGATTCTTAGGGCTACTGATCACTGGAAAAGACTTAAGTGCGATCGCAATGATCGGATTTGTTATGCTTGCAGGTATCATTGTAAATAATGGTATCGTGCTGGTAGATACGATCAATCAGTTAAGAGAATCGGGATACGAATTTGAAGAAGCAATCCTGACAGCAGGTACGATGCGTGTACGCCCGATCTTGATGACAGCCCTTACAACGATCCTTGGATTATCTACAATGGCGATTGGTTTAGGGCAAGGTGCCGAGATGATGCAGCCGATGGCGATCGTTACGATCGGTGGTTTGATTTATGGAACTTTACTAACATTATTAGTGGTTCCATGTATTTATGGACTCTTCAATAGAAGAAAAAAGAAAGCAGAGTAAATCTTACAAAACTATTAAATATGACCGCTTTCCTTTACTTTTAAAAAGAGAAAAGATATAATAGTACAAGAATCATGTCAGAATTGACATGATTCTTTGATATATGGAAGAACCATAAGAGAGAAAAGAAAGAGGATAGATCATTGGAAGGAGCAGACATATGAATCAGAAAAAAGATTATGTTCTGAGATGGATTCCGAAGTATTCTATCATTCCGCTGATCACAGCGTTAGTACTGAATACGTTGGTTTACAGTGGAACAATGGTGCTTTGTAAAGGATTATATCATCATGATTTTACAACAGCATTTGACCGGATGGTACCGGTGATCCCAGAATTTACAAGTATTTATTTGATATGTTATGTGTTTTGGGTTGTGAACTACATTATGACTGCGAGAATCAGTAGAGAACATATGTATAGATTTTTGACAGCAGATTATCTGTCAAGGATCGTATGTGGGATTTCCTTTGTCTTTTTGCCAACAACACTGGTAAGACCAGAAATCACAGGAACAGGATTTTGGGATCAGGCATTACGATTTGTGTATTCGATCGATCAATCGGCAAACTTATTTCCATCGATTCACTGTTTGGTAAGCTGGTTTTGTTATATTGGGATCAGGCATCAGAAGAAGATTCCAGTGTGGTATCAGAGATTTTCACTTGTTTTTGCAACTTTAGTCTGTATTTCCACGCAGGTAACCAAGCAGCATTATATCATAGATGTGTTTGGCGGGATCATTTTAAGTGAAGTTTGTTATCTGATCGGAAGAAAGACCAATTTGTATCAAGGACTCTGGAAGGTGTTTGAGAAGATCAACCAACGAGTTGGTTTAGAGAGAAGATCTGTGAAATACAAAGGGAAATTATCGGAGATCAAAGGGTAGGAAAGATGAAGAATAAGAAAAAAGTCATCGGTAATACAGTCTTTTTCTTTGCATTATTTGGATTGACTGCATATGCCGTATTGAAAGGAAAGGAACTTTCTGAGCTGGCGGAAGTTCTAAAATCAGTAAAACCTGCATATTATATTGCGGGATTGGTTATGATCGTTGTGTTTGTGTGCTGCGAGTCGTATATTATTTATCGCATGCTACGGCTGCTTCATTACAATGATGTGCCGAAGAGAAATTGCGTCAAATATTCGTTTGTAGGTTTCTTTTTCAGTTGTATTACACCGTCTGCAACTGGCGGACAGCCAATGCAGCTTTACTACATGAACCGCGATAAAGTTGACATATCCGTGGGAACCGTCATTTTGATGATCGTTACCATTTTATATAAATTTGTTCTGGTATTTTTAGGAGCACTGATCTTTTTATTCCGTCATTTTCTTGTGGCAGAATATATTGGGAAGGCAGCATTCTTCTTTTACCTTGGAATGGCATTGAATGTGTTTTGTGTTGCGTTCATGCTGATTCTTGTATTTGAGCCAACGTTAGCATCCAAAATCGTACTATGGCTGTTTCAGAAATTAGAAAAGTTTCATATTTTAAAGAAAAAAGAAGAACGTCTTGAAAAACTTCAGAATTCTATGATCGAGTATCATAAAGCAGCAGCAATCATTCAAGGACATCGGATTTTTATTTTTCGGATGTTCGTTGTCACATTGATTCAGAGACTGATCCATTTTTCAATTACATATCTTGTATACAGAGCAATGGGACTTTCTACATTAGGATTTATTGATGTAGTTGCTTTACAGAGTGTTATTTCAATTTCTGTGGATATGCTTCCGTTGCCAGGCGGAATGGGAATCAGTGAAGGCTTATTTTTAAATATCTTTAAGAAGATTTTTGTTGGCGGATTATTATATCCGGCAATGCTGTTAAGCCGAGGAATCAGTTATTATGCACTGGTATTGATCAGTGCAGTGATGACAGGAGTCGCACATGTTACGATAAAGCGTAAAGAATAGAGGGAAAAAGGTATGATAGGATTTTATAATGCATCTGTAATACTGACATATTTAGGAGTTGTCAGTGCAGTATTTGGAATGTCACAGGCATTCAATGGGAACTTTAAGATCGCAATTTTATGTTTGATGATCTCAGGATTAACAGATATGTATGATGGAACGATCGCAAAGATGATAAAGAGAAGCGAAGACGCCAAGAAGTTTGGAATCGAGATTGATTCTTTATGTGATCTTGTCTGTTTTGGAGTGTATCCGGTTGTGATCGGTTACTGCCTTGGAATGGACCAATGGTATGCAAGGATCATTTATATGTGTTATGTTTTAGGCGGAGTTATTCGTCTGGCATATTTTAATGTTACAGAAGAACAGCGTCAGGCACACAGCAGTTCCAGAAGAAAACATTATCAGGGACTGCCAATTACATCGGTTGCACTGATCATTCCGATCGTATATCAGCTTCGAAGATTCTTTCCAGAAGAATTTCCATACATATATGTTGCAATGTTAGCAGTGATCGCTTTCTTATTTGTATTTGATTTTAAAGTCTTTAAACCAGATAAGAAATGTATGCTTGCATTTGTAGTTATTGGAGCATTGATCGCAGTAAAGATGTTCTTACTGTAAGATGATAGGAGAATCGTAGATGAGATATGCCGATAGAGATGGGAATATTTACGAAGAAGAGAATGGGCAAGATCGTTTGCTTCATTGGATGTATACAACTATGGCAGGACGAGCCAGTCTAAAAATATTAATCAGACCTTGGGTATCCAAACTAGGGGGAGCTTTCTTAAGTTCTCCCATCTCCAAATGTCTGATCAAAGGATTTGTCAAGAATAATCATATTGATATGAGTGAATATGAGAAGAAAAATTACAAATCTTATAATGAATTCTTCTCAAGAAAGATCAAAGAAGGAAAACGTCCATTTCCGGAAGATAAAACAATCTTAGGAAGTCCTTGCGACTGTAAAGTAAGTGTGTATCCGATCGAAGAGAAGACATCTTTTGTTGTAAAGGATACAAGATATACGTTGGATTCATTGATCAGAAACCGCAAGATCGCAAGACATTTTCAGGGCGGTTATGCCGTGATCTTACGCCTGACAGTAGATGATTATCATAGATACTGCTATTTTGATGATGGAATTAAGAGTGAGAATCATAGGATTGATGGAGTTTATCATACCGTCAATCCGATCGCAAATGATCATGTGAAAATCTATAAAGAGAATACCAGAGAATATACATTGATGAAGACAAAACATTTTGGAGATGCACTCCAGATGGAAGTTGGAGCATTGATGGTTGGAAAGATTGTTAATCACGATGGAGCCGGATCTATGAGGCGCGGGATTGAGAAAGGATATTTTCAGTTTGGAGGTTCAACGATCATTTTATTATTAGAAAAGGATAAGGTTGAGATCAGAGAAGAACTGTTAGAACGTACCAAGAACCAGTGTGAGACAAAGATCAGGCAGGGTGAGATGATCGGGAAAGCATTGGTATGACCTTAAAATAAATATTGACAGAGTGGTCATATATGGCTATACTAAGTTCATAAGTTGAAGGAGCAACGAATTTTCGTTGCTCCTTTTTTGCATTTTAGAAATGAAAATAAGATCAGAGAGGAGAGATAGTATATGTTAAGTAAGATCATATCTGATGTGGATGCTTTTGTATGGGGACCAGTGATGCTGGTGCTTCTCGTGGGAACAGGAATCCTTTTAACAATTCGATGCAATTTCCTAACCTGGAGAAACCTTCATTGGGCGATTAAAAAGACATTAAGTAAAGAATCCAGAACAAAAAACAGAGGAGAGGGTGATGTATCACCATTTTCAGCATTGACAACAGCACTGGCGGCAACGATCGGAACTGGAAATATCGTAGGAGTAGCGACAGCAATGGTTTCAGGAGGTGCTGGAGCATTGGTGTGGATGTGGATTTCTGCATGTTTTGGATTATCATCTAAATTTTCAGAATGTATGTTGGCGATCAAATACAGAGAAGTCAATGAAAAGGGCGAGATGTCCGGTGGACCAATGTATACAATGAAAAAGGCACTCAAGAACAAAAAGCTTGGAGCCGTACTTGGATGGCTGTTTGCTTTATTTGCCGTGATCGCATCCTTTGGAATTGGAAATATGACACAGGGAAATTCAATTTCAACAGCAGTTCATGAGACATTTGGAATATCGGTTAGTACTGTTGGAGCAGTGATCACTATTTTAGCCTTACTGATCATCATCGGTGGAATAAAAACGATATCAAAAGTATCTTCTGTCGTAGTTCCAGTGATGGCAATCTTTTATGTGATCGCAGGAGTCATCGTCATTCTTGGGAATATCAGTAATCTTCCAGCAGGACTTTCTATGATCTTTCATATGGCATTTAGTGTGAAAGCGGTTGGTGGGGCTCTTTGTGGAAATATCGTCGCATCTATGATGAATGCAGCACGTTACGGAGTTGCCAGAGGATGTTTTTCAAATGAAGCTGGAATGGGATCTGCAGCGATTACAGCGGCAGCAGCAACAACAGATCATCCGGTTCGGCAGGCATATATCAATATGACAGGAACTTTCTGGGATACGATCGTTGTCTGTACGATCACAGGTCTTGCGATCGCAAGCTCCGGAGTGCTCGGACAGATCGATCCGGCAACAGGAGAGATGTACATAGGTTCTGCATTAACGATTGCGGCATTTTCCACAGTTCTTGGAAAAGTTGGAGGATATCTGGTAACGATCGGAATTGCACTTTTTGCATTTTCCACAATTCTTGGATGGGAGTATCATGGAGAAAAGGCGTTTGAGTATCTGATGGGAACTCATAAGTTCAACATGATCTACCGAATTATCTTTTCTCTGGTAGCTTATGTCGGGGCAACACAGACATTGGAGCTTGTATGGAACTTCTCAGATATTGCAAATGCATTGATGGCAATCCCAAATCTGATCTGTATGCTGTTATTAAGCGGTGAGATCGCAAAAGATGTGAAAGAATTTCAGAAGACCATAGAAGAAGAGAAAGCGAGAAAATAGATATAAGATAACTTAGAAAAAGAGATCATCCAAGCAAAATCTCTTTTATTCAGAGTGAAAATAGATTATGATAAGATTAAGTACTTGATCAAAGAAAGTAATTGGAGGATGTAAAATGTCATATGAAATGAAGCTGGAACAAGGCTTGTCACAGCAATTAAATCAGTTTCAGGTACAATCATTAAAGATCTTATCGTTTGATAATTATGAACTTGAGAAGTTTTTGCAGGATGAATATGCAGAGAATCCATTGATGGAACATAAGGAATCTGGAAAGGAATTCTTTACATTGCATGGAAATGCAGGCGGATATCAGGATATTGAGCAAAGTGATATTGAAGATAAGAAAATCGAAGATCCCGAAGCCTTCTTTATGGAACAGTTAAATGCAAAAGATTATACAAAGAAAGAGTGGAATGTTATGAAATACATGGCACAATGCCTAGAGGAATCCGGGCTTTTGCTTGTTTCCACAAAAGAGATCAGTCACAAGCTTGGAATTGAAGAAAAAGATTGTGAAAGGCTTTTAGATCATCTCAAGCAATTAGAACCAGCAGGTGTATTTGCAGAAAGTGTATCGGAATGTCTCCTTCTTCAGCTTGAAAGAGAAGGAATATTAAATGATGACCTGCGATATATCGTAGAAAATCACCTGGAAGATATCGCAATGGGACATTTATCGACTGTTTCAAGAGCACTTGATATTAAGACATCACAGGTAAGAAAGTATATTTTTAAAATTCAAGAATTAAATCCAAGACCGTTAAGTGGATATACAGGGGGAACCGATCAGTATATCGTCCCAGACATTTTAATGGAAAAAGATGGAGAAGAACTAAAGATTCGTTTAAATGATGACTGGATCGGTGATTATTCAATCAATGATTATTATGTCAAAATGATGGAACAGGCAGAAGATTCTGAGCTAAAAGAATATTTCAGAAAGAAATATGAGAGATGTCGTTTTATCATTACAAGCATTGAACAAAGAAGAGAGACGATGCTTAAGATTTCAAAGGCAATTCTTGACCGTCAGAGAGAATATTTTATGAATCATAAGCAGTTGAAACCAATGACCATGCAAAATATAGCAGATGATATTGAAATGCATGTATCAACGGTAAGTCGCGCAGTCAAAGGAAAGTATATTCAATATCCAGGTGGAACGATCGGAATGAGAGACATTTTTAATAATACACAGACATTTGGAGACCAAGATTCGACGACAGAAGAGATTAAGGAAGAAATCAGACGGCTTGTGAAAGAAGAAGATAAGAAAAAACCATTAAGTGACAGTAAGATCGTAAGTTTGTTAGAACAAAAGAATATGAAGATTTCAAGAAGAACCGTAGCAAAATATCGTGCACAGCTTGGAATTGCAGGAACGACACAGCGAAAAATTCATGAATAAATGCAGCGACATTTATCATCTTTTGGCAAAAAAATGAAAAAATGTAAACGAGATTTAATAAAAAATTAACAATTGAAACACTTGATTAACAAACTACCCTCTGTTATAATTAATAACTGATGTATTATGTCAAAAGCAGAAGTTATCTGGAGGGTACTATGAGATTGAACAAGATGACTGGCAGAGTGATCGCAACGATGGGGATCGCAGCAATGATGATGACACAGACAGCAGGGGTTATGGCTGCAGAGCAGACAGAGAACAAGCAATTAAAAGTTGTTTATTATAATCAGGCAGATTATCCGGGAAAGAAGATCGGCGGAAGTACGATTCAGGCAGCAGGATGCGGACCAACCGCAGTTGCTGTATGCTACAGTTCTTTAACTGGAAAGAAAGCTGATGTTCCAAAGATGTGCAAACAGGCATATAAACATGGATGGTATTACACAGGACAGGGATGTTCTCACAGCGTAGTTCCAGGATTATCCAAATTATACGGAATGGAGTGTAAAGGTCTCGGAATGGATAAAGATGCTGTAGAGAAAGCATTAAGAGCAGGACATCCAGTCGTGGCACTGATGGGGCCTGGAGATTTCACAAAGAATGGACATTTTGTTGTATTAACAAGAATAGTCGGCAAAGATAAAGTAAAGATTGCCGATGTAGGAAGCAGAGCCAGAACAGCTGAGACGTGGTCGCTTAAGAAAGTGATCCGACAAGGCAAAGAAGGTGCTAATGCAGGGGGACCATTCTGGGAGATCAGTGTGAAAGAAGAGAAGCAGGAAGAACCAGATTATAAACAAAAGATGTTAGATGGTCACAAAAACATAGATGCTGTGACAAATGCGATCGATAAGATTGCGGATTAGAATTAAAAATAAAATGTAAAAATTATGAAAAATACATAAAAATTCACAGATTCGTCATAATGCACAAAAAAAGTTTGTGAAATTAGAATAAATGACGAAAATAGAAAAAACAATGGACAAATAAAAAGTTACCTGATATTATAATAGCAGTAAGTTTGTTATTACGTAATGGTAAGCAAGACTGTTTATGACATAGGAAGAGAAGTATGTCTTAAGCAGTCTTTTTTTATATCATAGGAAATTCCGATGGAATCCCTTATGATATGAAAAAGCCCTCCGGGCAGGATCGCACTGCGGCGGAAGGGTAATATGTCGCAGAAGCGACCCGCCGCAGGCGGAGAATCCTGTAAATCAGGATTCTTTCTTGTACATTTATAGAGATACAAAAAATGATGAAAAACTTAGATAAAATTAGAGGAGAGGATGAACGTGAAAATAATCAGAGTTCTGAATACAAATGCTGTTGTCAGTGTAGATTCACAAGGAATGGAATTGATCATGACAGGTCCGGGAATTGGATTTAAAAAAAGAAAAGGTGAAAATATTGATCAGTCTCTGGTAGATAAGACATATCATCTAGAGAATAAAGAAGAAAGCAAGAGACTACAGGAAGTAGTAAAAGAGATTTCGGAAGAATACCTTGGAATTGCGGATCGTGTAGTAAAAGAGGCAAAAAAAGAAAAATTAGAAATAAGAGATTCCTTATATGTGACACTGACGGATCATATCAATTCAGCAGTCGCTCGTTATCGAGAAGGAATCGCATTAAAGAATATGATGAAAATCGATATTCGTAAGTTTTATCCAAAGGAATATCAGGTTGGTATGCATGCGATTGAATGGATTAAAGAACAGACAGGAGAGGATTTGGGAGATGATGAAGCTGCATTTATTGCAATGCATATCGTGTCTGCAGAATTAAATGCACAGAATATAACCGATGTGAATCAGATTACAGAGTTGATCAATACAGTCTTACAGATTGTAAGGATTCATTTTAAGATAGATTTAAATGAAGAATCTATTTCGTATGAGAGATTTTTAACACATTTAAAGTTTTTTGCGGCAAGAGTCTTTGACCATATGGAATATAAAGATACGATGCAAGAAATTTATAAAGTGATGGTAGAACAGAATGAAAATGCTTTTTCAGGAGTAAAAAAAATTGCAGAATATATTAAAAAGCAATATAACTATAAATTAACAATTGATGAACAATTATATTTATTAATTCATATCAAACGAATTTTAGATGAACAAACAAAATAGTCATAGGTTTGTTATTATTAAGTTAAGCAAGACCTGACAATAGATGAAATAACCCCGGGAATTATTTTATCTATTGTCAGGTCTTTGTTATATAAAGAAAAATGAAAATTTTTAAATCCAGAAAAAAAGGAGGAAAACAAAATGGATTATGAAAATACAGCAAAAAAGATCCTTCAAAGAGTTGGAGGAAAAGATAATGTCATCAATCTAGTACATTGTATGACAAGACTTCGTTTCACATTAAAAGATGAATCCATCGTTGATGATGAAGCAGTAAAGAAAACAAAAGGTGTTATGGGAATCATGAAAAAGGGCGGACAATATCAGATCATTATTGGAAATGATGTTGGAAACGTTTTTAACGAATTAAATAAACTTGGGAATTTTTCTAATGAAGTAAAAGAAGTACCAGCAAAATCGAATGAAAAGAAAAATATCTTTACAATGCTGATGGATACGATTTCAGGTATCATGGCACCTGTTATTCCAGCAATCATTGGTGCAGCTATGATCAAAGTATTGCTTACATTACTTCCTATGATCGGTGTGTTAAGCACAAATGGGCAAACATATCAGTTATTGAGTGTTATTGGAGATGGTGCGTTTTTCTTCATGCCAGTACTGATTGCAATTTCAGCATCCAAAAAGTTTGGAACAAATATGTATTATGCAGCAAGTATTGCACTGATCATGTTACATCCAAACTTGATCACACTGATGAATACAGCACATGATGCAGGACAGACTGTGAAATTTTTGAAATATATTCCGGTAACTTATGCATCCTATTCTTATTCGGTTATCCCAATCATTTTGGCAGTATATTCTCTAAGATATGTAGAACGTTTTGTAGATAAAATCACACCAGTTGTCACAAAGAACTTCTTAAAACCAATGTTAGTTGTTTTAATTGAAGCACCGATCGCATTGATCGTTCTTGGACCTTTAGGAGCTATTTGCGGTAATGGATTATCAACAGTAGTTTATGCAATTCATGATAAATTAGGATTTATTGCCATTGGTCTTGTAGCTGGTGTTTATCCATTCGTTGTTATGGCAGGTATGCATCATGCATTTACACCGATTAAATTAGGGATGATCGCCACAACAGGATATGAGAACTTTATCTGTATCGGAGAATTATGTTCTAATATGGCACAGGGTGCAGCCTCCCTTGCAGTTGCGCTTCGAAGCAAAAACAAAGACTTTAAACAGATCGCAGGATCTTCTGCGTTTTCAGCATTATTTGCTGGTATCACAGAACCTGCACTTTATGGTGTAACACTTCGTTTAAAACGACCAATGTTAGGAGCATGTATTGGTGGTGCTGTTGGTGGATTAGTCGGTGGATTTTTCCAAATGAAATGTTTTGGAATTGCAACACCAGCAATCGTAACGATTGTTCAGTATGTAGAAAAAGGAAAACCACAGACATTATTATTTGCAGCACTCACAATTTTGGTCACAGTAGTTGTTACATTTGTTGCAACACTGATTATTGGCTTTGAAGATATTGTAGATGAAGATGATGATTTAGATTTTGTAGAAGAATCTAATGCACAGTTATTAGATAATGAGATTAGCATTACAAGTCCACTTGAAGGGAAAGTGATTCCTTTAACAGAAGTGAAAGATCCAACATTTTCGCAAGAAATTTTAGGAAAAGGAGCAGCGATCATTCCTGAAAAAGGAGTTGTCTATGCACCATTTGACGGAAAAGTAGATGCTGTTTTTGAAACAGGACATGCATTAGGATTAGTAAGTGAAGATGGAGTAGAACTTTTGGTACATGTAGGAATCGATACAGTAAATTTAAAAGGAAAATATTTTACTCCAAAGAAAAAATCTGGAGATACAATGAAAAAAGGGGATATCTTACTAGAATTTGATATTGACAAGATTAAAGCAGATGGATACGATGTAACAACACCGATCATTATTTCCAATACAGAACAATTTGCAAAAGTTAAAGCATGTGAAGATAAAGTAGTAACAAAGGAAAGTAAATTATTAAGTGTACAGTAGCAGAAAGGAAGCGTAACATTTATGGAAGAAATGAAAGTTACAAAATTTCCAGAAGGATTTTTGTGGGGAAGTGCTTCAGCTGCCTATCAGATTGAAGGCGGCTGGAGAGAAGATGGAAAAGGGATCACAAACTGGGATCAATTTGTAAGGATTCCAGGAAAAACATATAAAGCGACAACCGGAGATGTTGCAGTTGACCATTATCATCGCTACAAAGAAGATATTGCGTTGATGGCGGAAATGGGATTAAAAACCTATCGTTTTTCTGTTTCATGGGCAAGAATCTATCCGGAAGGAAGAGGAGAGGTCAATTCCAAAGGAATTGAGTTTTATGAAAATATTATTGATGAATGTTTAAAATATGGGATTGAACCAATGGTGACAATCTACCATTGGGATCTTCCTCAGGCATTAGTGGATCTCTATGGAGGATGGGAATCTGAGGAGATCATTGAGGATTATGTAAATTATGCTAAGACTTTATTTAAGGCATATGGAAGTAAGGTAAAATACTGGATTACATTTAATGAACAAAATATTTTTACATCACTTGGATGGCTGACAGCACAGCATCCTCCAGGAAAGTTTGACGATCAGAAAACATTTTATCAAGTGAACCATCACGTCTTTATGGCACATGCAAAGGCTGTTTTGGCATATCGCGAGATGGGCGGAACAGGAAAGATTGGTGCAAGCTTTGCTTATACACCATCTTATGCACTTGATTGTAAACCTGAAAATGTTATGTCAAAACATGATTATGATGAACTGAAGAATTTCTGGTGGATGGATGTTTATGCATATGGAAGATATCCTAAAGCAGCCATGAATTATTTAAGAAAAAAAGGATTTGCACCAGTTGTCACAAAAGACGATCAGAAAATTTTAAAGGCAGCAGCGGCAGAGATTGATTTTATGGGAGTTAATTATTATCAAAGTTGTGTATGCGAGTATAATCCGATGGATGGAGTAACACCATATGGTACAATGAATACAACAGGAGTGAAAGGTTCTGCGCAGGTACTTGGAGTTCCTGGAATTTATAAAAATCCAGGCAATCCATATTTGATGACAACAGACTGGGATTGGAGTATTGATCCAGTTGGGCTTCGCTATTGTTGTCGTGAGATCACAAGTCGTTATGATCTGCCAATCATCATTTCGGAAAATGGACTTGGAGCATTTGATAAGAAGACGGAAGATCATAAGATTCATGATGAATATCGAATTGATTATCTAAGAGAACATTTAAAAGAATTAGGAAAAGCCATCGAGGAAGGCTGTGAAGTGCTTGCATATTGTACATGGTCTTTTACCGATTTGTTAAGCTGGCTGAATGGATATCAAAAACGATATGGATTTGTGTATGTAGATCGCGAAGAAGAAGAGGGCGCTACATTAGATCGATATAAGAAAGATAGTTTTTATTGGTATCAAGATGTGATCAAACAGGATGGAGAGAATCTGTTTAAAGAATAAATAATTAGAAATTTTGGATAAAGAAAAAAAGAAGCAGCAAAAACCAGCCTATAAAAAGAAAACATTCTTAAAAAACTGAATAACTTTGATATAAAAATGAAATCTTAGGATCTTTTCAGTGAAAAGATTCTGGGATTTTTTATATATTGTATACAAAAAATAAAACACAAAAATCGTTAAAATAAGACAAAAATAACAGTGTAAATTGTATCGAAAATCATGTAAATGTGCAGTTTTTATAATGAAAAACGAGAAAAATGAAAAAAATTATGTAAAATACACAAAAAAGTTTTGCAAAATCTGAAATTTGTGGTACAATAAGTTCAATGACATATGAATGTGACATAATTAATTTTAGGAGGTATTGACATGGCAACAAAATGGGTCTACAAATTTAGTGAAGGAAATGCCGAGATGCGTAACCTTCTTGGAGGAAAAGGTGCAAACTTAGCAGAGATGACAGGACTTAATTTACCAATTCCTCAGGGATTCACAGTTACAACAGAAGCGTGCACAAACTATTATGACTGCGGTGGAAAGATCAGTGATGAAGTAGCATCACAGGTAATTGAAGCAATGAAAGACTTGGAAGAGATTCAGGGAAAGAAGTTCGGAGACCTTGAAGATCCTCTATTAGTATCAGTAAGATCAGGAGCAAGAGTATCCATGCCGGGTATGATGGATACGATCCTTAACTTAGGATTGAATGATGAAGCTGTCGAAGGATTTGCGAAGAAGACAGGCAATCCTCGTTTTGCATATGATTCTTATCGTCGTTTTATCCAGATGTTCTCAGACGTTGTAAAAGAAGTGGATAAAGCGAAATTCGAAGATGTCTTAGATGACATCAAAGCAGAGAAAGGTGTGAAGTTTGATACAGACTTAGATGCCGATGATCTGAAGGAAGTGATCAAGAGATACAAAGGTATCTATCGCAAAGCTTTGAATGAAGAATTCCCTCAGGATCCAAAGGACCAGTTATTTGAAGCAATCAAAGCGGTATTCCGCTCTTGGGACAACCCACGTGCTATCTATTATCGTCGAATGAACGACATTCCAGGAGACTGGGGAACAGCTGTTAACGTTCAGACAATGGTATTTGGTAACATGGGAGATACATCAGGAACAGGTGTGGCATTTACAAGAAACCCATCTACAGGTGAGAAACAGATCTACGGAGAATACCTGATCAATGCACAGGGTGAAGACGTAGTAGCTGGTGTTCGTACACCACAGCCAATTACTAAACTGGCAGAAGACTTACCAGATTGTTATAAACAGTTTATGGACATTGCTCATACACTGGAAGAACATTATCGTGATATGCAGGATATGGAATTTACAATTCAGGAAGGAAAACTGTACTTCTTACAGACAAGAAATGGTAAGAGAACAGCCCCAGCTGCACTCCGTATCGCCTGTGAATTAGTAGATGAAGGAAAAATCACAAAAGAAGAAGCAGTTTCAAGAATTGATGCGAAAGCATTAGATCAGTTACTGCATCCAAACTTTGACCAGGCAGCATTGAAAGCCGCTCTTCCAATCGGAGAAGCACTTCCAGCATCTCCAGGAGCTGCTGCTGGTAAAGTATATTTTGATGCTGAGATGGCGAAACTGCATCATGAAGCAGGACTGAAAGTTATCTTAGTTCGTTTAGAAACATCACCAGAAGATATCGAAGGAATGCATGCAGCAGAAGGTATCTTAACAGCTCGTGGTGGTATGACATCTCACGCAGCCGTTGTAGCACGTGGTATGGGAACAGCGTGTGTAGCAGGATGCGGAGATATCAAGTTTGCTGAAGATGGCAAATCTTTCACATTAGGTGGAAAGACAGTACAGGAAGGAGATTATATTTCCTTAGATGGATCCACAGGTAAGATTTATCTGGGTGAGATCCGTACAGTACCTGCAAGTATCAGTGGTAATTTCGATCGTATCATGACATGGGCCGATGAGATCCGTACATTACAGGTAAGAACAAATGCAGATACACCTGCCGATGCATTGAATGCAGTGAAATTCGGAGCACAGGGTATTGGACTTTGCCGTACAGAGCATATGTTCTTTGATGCAGAGAGAATTCCAAAGATTCGTCGTATGATCCTCTCTACAACAAAAGAAGCAAGAGAAATCGCATTAAATCAGTTAATTCCTTATCAGAAGAAAGACTTTAAAGATTTATATGAGGTTATGGAAGGAAGACCGGTCACAATCCGTTTCTTAGATCCACCTCTTCATGAGTTCCTTCCAAATACAATGGAAGAGATTACAGCTCTTGCCAAAGATATGGGAGTTACAGTAGAAGAGATCAATATGAGACGTGCAGCTCTTCATGAATTTAACCCTATGATGGGACATCGTGGATGCCGTCTGGCAGTTACTTATCCAGAGATTGCCAAGATGCAGACAAGAGCCGTTATGGAAGCAGCAATCGAAGTAAAACAGGAAAAAGGATATGATATCGTTCCTGAGATCATGATTCCATTAGTAGGAGAGAAGAAAGAGTTAGCATATGTTAAAGAAGTTGTTGTACAGACAGCTGAGAAAGTAAAAGCTTACTATGAATCTGACATTAAGTACAAAGTTGGTACAATGATTGAGATTCCTCGTGCAGCATTATTGGCAGACGAGATTGCCGAAGAAGCAGAATTCTTCTCTTTCGGAACAAATGACTTAACACAGATGACATTTGGATTCTCTCGTGATGATGCAGGTAAGTTCTTAGAGTCTTACTATGAGAACAAGATTTACGAATCTGATCCATTTGCTAAATTAGACCAGAAAGGTGTTGGACAGCTGATCGAGATGGCAGCTAAGAAAGGAAAAGCAACTCGTCCAGATATCCACTTAGGAATCTGTGGAGAACATGGTGGAGATCCATCATCTGTAGAATTCTGCTACAGAGCCGGATTAGACTATGTATCCTGCTCACCATTCCGTGTACCAATTGCAAGATTAGCAGCAGCTCAGGCAGTATTGAAAGACAAATAAGTCGATCATTATTCATATAATCTATAACAATTCATTCTAACGAAAAGAGATTCATCAATTATGATGAATCTCTTTTTGGATATATGTGCAAGAACAAACATAATTTATACTTTTGATACTTACATCATGTTATAATATCACTATATATTAAAAGGGAGATTGATTTATGATCGATACATTATTATTTGATTTAGACAATACATTACTGGATTTTGATAAAGCAGAAGCCAATGCAATTACAAGGGCATTAGGTGATGTAGGAATTTCTGTGACGAATGAGATGCGTGATTGCTATCATAAGATTAATCTTGCTCAATGGAAATTGTTGGAACAAGGGAAAATGACAAGAGAAGAAGTAAAAATGCGCAGATTTAAGCTTTTATTTCAAGAATTTGATATAAAAGCATCACCACAGGAAGTGGCAAAAGATTATCAGGACTATTTAGGACAGGGACACTATTTTATCGAAGGAGCCGAAGAAGTTTTACAGGAATTATCAAAGAGATTTCGTATCTATCTTGTAACGAATGGAACATTGTCTGTACAAAGAGGAAGATTAAAAAGTTCAGGAATTGAGAAGTATCTGCAAGGTGTTTTTATTTCCGAGGAAATTGGATATAACAAACCAAGCATTGAATATTTTGAGAAATGTTTTTCTAAGATTCCAGATTTTAAGAAGGAGAACACAGCGATCATTGGAGACAGCTTGAGTTCTGATATTCAAGGCGGGATCAATGCAGGGATCAAGACAATCTGGTTTCACAGAGCACAAGATCTGACAGAAGATCCACAACCAAAACCCGATTATGAAATCAATAGTTTAAAATCTTTATTAAAGATGTTAAAATAGAGACAGTAAAATTATTTATCTAAATTAAAATAAGGATTTTAGAACAATGAAGAAATTAAAAATAGCAGGAATCGTTCTGATATTGTTTGTTTTGTATGTGATCGTTGGAATGCTTGTACCATTTGTACATATGCAATCGGTAAGCAAAACAAATAAGTCAAAGATTCATACGGAAACGTTTTATTCAACATCAGATAAAAATGGATCAGACCGAGCAAAGATCGTCAGTGATAATCAGGAAGCACTTGATCTGCGGTTGGATATGATACGAAAAGCAAAGAAAGAGATTATTCTATCAACCTTTGATATCCGTGAAGGAAGCAGCAGTGATGATATTTTCTCAGAATTACTCAAAGCTTCCAGACGAGGTGTCAAGGTAAAGATTCTGGTTGATGGGCTTTATGGAACGATCCATATGAGTGGAAAAGATATTTTTGCGGCAGTTGGAAGTGAGCCAAATGTTGAAATTCGTTTTTATAATACGCCAAATTTTTTGAAACCATGGACGATCAATGGATGTCTGCATGACAAATATATTGTGGCAGATCATAAGTATCTCTTAATGGGTGGCAGAAATATGTTTGATTATTTCCTTGGAACACACAAAGGAAAAAGCAAAGGTATAGACAGGGAGATTCTGATCGTCAATCAAGGATCAAAAGATCAAGGTGCAGTCGGACAGATCAGAAGATATTTTCAAAAAGTCTGGAACTTAGAAGTCTGCAAAACAAAATTTAGTACATGCTCAAAGAATAAAAAAGAGAAGGAAGTCAAGCGCCTTTTATCCCATGCAGAGAAAGTGAAAGTTCCAGATTATGATTATCAAAAGATTACAGTTCCAACGAAGAAAACAACACTGGTAACCAATCCGACAACAATTTATGGAAAAGAACCAGTTGTATTTGAAACGCTGAAGCAGTTGATGTTACAGGCAAAAAGCAAAGTTATCATTCATACACCATATGCAGTGTTTTCCAAAGAAATGTACGAAGGGATCGCACAGGTGAAACAACAGGTTCCGAACACAACAATGATCTTGAATTCAATCGCATCAGGAGATAATATTTGTGCATCAGCAGATTATCAAAAGAACCGATCAAAGATTTTAGGTACAGGAGTGTCACTGTATGAATATATGGGCAGACATTCCACACACGGAAAATCTCTGATCATTGATGATGATATAGCAGTGGTTGGTTCTTACAACTTTGATTGCAGAAGTACCTATGTAGACACAGAAACGATGCTTGTTGTACAAGGAAAAGAGATCACAAAACAGCTGGAAGAAGATTTTAGCAGATTAAAAAGCGGATCTTTGAAAGTGAATCAAGATGGAAGTTATCAAAATGACAAGGATGTAGCAGAACGCACGATGGATAGCAAAAAGCAGGGTATGATCAAGATTTTGTCTTATATCATACAGGCATTTCGTTATTTAGCGTAAACTCTCATCATAATATAGAAGGAAAAGAAAGACATGAAAGGTATTAAAATCATATTTTTTGACATTGATGGTACATTGATCGCTATGGATCAAGATACGATTTCAGAAAAAACATTAGAAGCATTAAAGCGACTACAGGAAAAAGGAGTCAAACTTTGTTTGGCAACAGGAAGAGGACCGATGCTTGTCCCACATTTTGAAGGAGTTGAGTTTGATGCATTTCTTACATACAATGGGTCTTATTGCTATGATCACAGTGGAACACTCTATAGCAATTGTATTCCATTAAAAGATATTGAAAGGATCATTAAAAATGCAGACAAAATGGGAAAGCCAGTTGCATTAGCAACGAAAGACCGTATGGCTGCAAATGGAAAAGATCAGGACTTGATCGATTACTATGCATTTGGGAATGCCGAAGTTGATGTAGCAGAAGATTTCGAAGATATAAAAAAAGAAAAAGTTTATCAAGTGTTGATGGGTGCAAGAGTAGAAGAGTATCAAGAGATCTTAAAAGGTGTCCAGGGAGCTGAGATTACGGCATGGTGGGATCGAGCAGTTGACATCATACCGGTCAATGCAGGAAAAGGAGCAGGGATTGAGAAAATGTTAAAATATTATGGCATAGATAAATCTCAGGCTATGGCATTTGGGGATGGCAATAACGATATCGAAATGTTAAAAGCAGTTGGCAATGGAATTGCAATGGCAAATGCATCCGATGATCTGAAAGCAGTGGCAGATGAAATCTGTGGAGATGTTTCGGAGGATGGAATTTATCATTATTGTTTGGAGAAGAGACTGATTTGAGCAGCAGATGAGGGCGATGAATTCTGTCCTCGTTGTGATGCAAATCTTACATTGCAGAAAAGATACTGAATATGGAAAAGCGTACGATGAAACCATTATATGCAAAAGACAAGCGGGATGCATGCATCATCGTAGCAGTGAACCACAGAAAATATGATCTGGGCGATATTGATGAAATACTGGAAAATCAAAGGTTGACGAAATTATCAAAAGGAATTGAATAACGGATTTATTACATCCTCACCATTATGGTGGGGATTTCTTTTTATTCAGAAGTGTACAATTGTAACCAAACAAAAGAAGGAGAAATGAATATGAAGAAGAAAATATTGTTAGGATTAGTGCTTATTTTATGTTGTTTTACCGGATGCAGCAGCAATAGTAGTAAAAATAGAGACGACAATAATCCGCCAGAAATCAAAATGTCAGATATTGATTGGAGTGTGAAAAGTGGAATCATTGATGATGAACGCAAGCTGACTTTTTCTTATAAAAATAATACTGATTATACTATAGCATATATTGAACTGACATTTACAAGGAAAGATATGGTGCTAGATGATTCAAACAGTGATATCAATATATATCAATGGTCATCAAATGATATGGCGAAAAAACTGCAAAACCAAATTTCGATTGTGTTGTGGTTAATAGCGATGATAATGCTTATTTTTCGTTTAATGGATATGGGGTTAGTCGTAGACAATTTGAAGCATATGTAGAAAAAGTAAAAACAAAATTTTCAGATATTGAAACTGACGACAGTGACATAAAATATTTTGAAGCAAAAAATAATAATGGTGATGAAATAGAATTATCATACTATACGGAAATTCAGGTTAGAGTTACAAAGAAATTAGCGGATATTCAATAAATACATAGGAAAATATTTTACAAAAAAATTTCACAAGAGTATAATTAAAGAAATTTAAATTTACGGAGGAAGATCATGAGCAAACTTACAGATTTTATAAAGTTAATGACTGGTCATTTTGACAACAAAGAACAATTTGACAAAATGCAGGCAGAAGGAAAAACATATCCATATGCAAAACACATCAATACAGCATGTAACGATAAAATCAAAAATCTCCCAGAAAACTTCAATGGTACATTTGTTGTAGAAGAAAGTTACTATAAAACAGATGGAAAAAGCCACACATCACCGCATCTTTTTCTTATTTCAGAAAATAATGAAGGAATTGTACTTTCTTCCTACGATATTCCGAATGGAGAAGATAAGAATACATTTTCTTATGATTCTATGAAAGCAGTAGATTACAGTGAACTGAATGAATCAAAAAAATTCACACCAGCACTTTATCGCGAGAAGGATGGTGTCTGGGAAGGCGGCAGTACAAGCCAGTTTTCACCAGTTATGATATTTAAATTATGGGAAAGATTTTCAGAGGATAGTCTGGAGGTATCAGAGATCATAGAAGTAAATGGAAGAAGAACATTTGGATATGATGATCCAATCGTGTATAAACGGAAGATTTTTGTTTGATTGTATCTCACTACACATCATGTTATAATGTTTTGTAAATTATAGCATAAAAGAAAGATTTCCATGGGCGAGCATAGTGGAGGTGTATATGGCAGACACTTTGAAATTACCAGTAGGTGTTGATAGTTTCAATAAAATCAGAAGAAACAGATTTTATTATATAGACAAGACAAAGCTGATAGAATAACTTGTAGAAATGGGTGGAGAGGTAACACTGTTTACGCGTCCTCGTCGTTTTGGAAAGACATTAAATATGAGTATGTTGCGTTCCTTTTTTGAGATAGGTGCGGATGCCTTATTGTTTGAAGGGTTGTATATTGCTAAAAACAAATCCCTTTGTGAAGCGTTATTATCAACAAATGATTTCTATGATTCGATGGATTTTGGTTTTACAGATCATGAGGTAAAGAAAATACTGGATGATTATGGATTGACATCACATTTAAAAGAAATAAAGGAATGGTATGATGGATATCATTTTGGTAATGCTGATATATATTGCACATGGGATGTCATAAATTATATAGATCAGCTTAAGTATGATCAGTCAATGGATCCACAGGATATCTGACACACAAAGGCCGTACAGAAAGTGGAAAATACCATCTGGTAATTCCAAACCGAGAGATCAGGAATCTTTTTGTAAAGAAGATCAGAGAGTGGTTTTCGGATGTCTCAAGAAAAGATGGAAAGACACTGGAGGAATTTTGCAGTGCATTTATCAAAAAGGATTCCAAAAAGATAGAACAGATTTTTGGAGATTATCTCTGGAACACGATCAGTATAAGGGATACAGCAGTTGCCAAAGAAAAGAAGGAAAATTTCTACCATGGCATTTTACTTGGACTTTTAGGATATAAATCCAACTGGCTGATAAAATCAAATGTTGAATCAGGGATTGGATACAGTGATATTTTGATTGAAGCTCCGATGAACAGAACTGGGATTATAATCGAACTTAAATATGCAAAAGATGGGAATCTGGATGCTGCGTGTGATGAAGCATTAAGACAGATTGAGGAAAAAGATTATACAGCGAAACTAAAGCAGGATGGAATGATAAATTTCATCAAGTACGGGATTGCATGTTATAAGAAATTTTCTAAAGTAGTGATAGGGGAATAAAAGTTTATGTCTGATACGGCAAAAAGAAAAAAAACAAATATGATCCATATCGGCATCGGTATTCTGACGGTACTTTTAGTGGTTTTTATCGTCATTCTGATGCAGTTGGTCTCGAACATTCAGGGAACAGCCCGCGTTGTAAATTATGCGGGGTTAATAAGGGGAGAAACACAAAGGATCATTAAGCTAGAGAATTCTGGACAGCGAGAAGATGAGATGATCAAGGAAGTGCAGTCCTTTATCGAAGGCTTGCGTCATGGCAATGACCAATTAAAACTCGTACGGTTAAAGGATGATGATTTTCAGGATAAGATGAAGGAACTGGATGAATATTTTATTTCCTTACACAAAGAAATTTATCGCGTGCGGACGGTCGGCTATGAGCATACAGATATCATTTCAAAGAGCGAGAGATTCTTTAAGATCTGTGATGAGGCAACAGGTCTTGCGGAAGTATATGCACAGAGAAAAGCAACGTCATTAGCAACTCTTGAGAAATTCATCACAGCAGATATCGTTGTATTGATGCTGCTGATCGGATATGAGTTTATTAAAGCGGTCCGTTTTGCGGCGATGAACCGTATATTGCAGCATAAAGCTTATTTAGATAATGCAACAGGACTTCCGAATAAGAATAAATGTGAAGAGATATTAGGTGAACTGAATCCACCAGAGGATATTATCGTATGCAGTTTTGACCTTAATAATCTCCGTAGGATCAACGATAGTATGGGACATGATGCAGGAGATGCGTATATTTATCGGTTTGCTGTTTGTCTGCGATCTTCCATACCATCGGAACATTTTGTCGGAAGACTTGGGGGAGACGAATTTATCGCAGTGCTGCAAGGGCTTGATAAACAAGCGGTGAGAAAGCTATTTGAAGATCTTCGCAAAGATATAGCAGCAGAATCCAAAGAACATCGAGAGATTCCGTTAAGTTATGCAGCGGGTTTTGCTATGGCAAGTGATTATCCTGGCAAAACAATGAGAGAATTATTCAATGATGCAGATAAAAATATGTATATCAATAAAAACCATGTGAAACGGGAAGAAGCACTTGAAGAGAAGCGGTTGAATTATCAATTATTAAAACTGCTGAATCAACATGGAAAGAACTTTTTAGACTGTTTATATTGTGATGCTAAGCTGGATACATATCGTGTGATTCGTTCCAGTGAAAACTTTTTCTTAGCTTTAGATGGTGCGTATTCCAGTGCAGTAGAGCAGATCGTACAGGAAAAGATTGGGAAAGATGAGCAGAAGAACATTTGGGAAAGGCTTCAGATCACAAGGCTTCAAGAGAAGATGAAGGAGAAACAGGATGTACAGGAATATCAATATGATATGCAGGAAGAAGGATTCTATAAGCGTATGACATTGATCCCAGTTGACTGGGATGAAGATAAGAAATTACATCATTTTCTTCTGGCATTTGAAATCATCCGAAAAGGAGCTGACAATCAGACAGGGGCCAGAGAACAGTTACAGGTTTATTATGAACAGCTAAAACAATCAATCATTGAAAATGACAGTTATGTCGATGCACTTTTGGAATTATCCGATGTGATCTATACGGTCAATCTAAAGACAGATATTCTGGAGAGAAATATTATTCTAAAGGGAAAAGAGCAAAAGAACAAAGAGCTGTTTCTTGATTATCCATTACCATGTAATTATCAGGATTACTGCGCAGAATATGAGAAAAAAGTCACGAAGGAGACAAAAGCAGAGTATAATATGACAAATGATACGAAAAAACTGCTGGAGAGATACAACAATGGTGACACAAATATTTCTGTGGAATATTGTTTTCATGAAGATGATGGAAGTATTCGCTGGGTACAAAAAACAATTCTTATGACACAGATCGTGGTATACGATGAAGAGACAATGAGCGAGATTCCGACAGTTTATGCGATCACGCTCTTACAGGATACATCGCAAAGACATAAACAAGAAGAATTAGAACACGCACGTTTACAGGCAGCATTTGACGAAATGCGTACAGCAAGTCAGGCGAAGACCGATTTCTTAAGCCGTATGAGCCATGATATCAGAACACCATTAAATGGAATCATTGGACTTCTAAATATCAATGAAAAACATTTCGATGATCAGAAACTGGTATTAGAGAATCATAAGAAAATGGAAACTGCTGCCAAACATCTGCTTTCTCTGATCAACGATGTATTGCAGATGAGTAAGATCGAGGAAGGTCAGATCACACTGGCACACCAAGAGATTACTGTGAAGAAACTGATGCGGGAAGTTGAGACGATGATCAGAGAGCGGGTTCTAGAGGCAGGAATCCGATGGAACTATGAAGAAGATAACATAGATGACAGATATTCATATGTATATGCAAGCCCAGTGCATCTTCGTCAGATCTTATTGAATATTTATGGAAACTGTATTAAATATAATCATCCGGGTGGAACTATTTCTACAAAGATGGAACAAATGGATGTTCATGATAAGATCTGTATGTATCGTTGGACGATCAAAGACACGGGAATTGGTATCAGTAAAGATTATATCGATCATATTTTTGAGCCATTTTCACAGGAAAAGACGGATGCCCGAAGTGTATATCAGGGGACTGGGCTTGGAATGTCGATCGTCAAGGGACTGGTAGAACAGATGCATGGAGAAATCAAAGTGACAAGCGAGAAAGGAATGGGATCTACCTTTGTGATCACGATTCCATTTGAAATCGCACAGAAGAAAGAACAGCCAGTGGCTGAGAAGATAGTGGAGCAAGCAGATATTCGTGGTTTAAACTTATTAGTTGCCGAGGATAATCAATTGAATGCAGAAATCATACAGACACTTCTGACGGATGATGGAGCCAATGTCACTGTTGTGAAAGATGGGCAACAGGCAGTGGATCAATTTAAGAATGCTCCACAAGGAACATTTGATGCGATATTAATGGATATTATGATGCCGGTTATGGATGGATTGACAGCGACCAAGGAGATTCGATTCATCAAACGAGACGATGCAGCACAGATACCGATCATCGCTATGACAGCAAATGCATTTGAAGAAGATGCAAAGAAATGTTTTGCAGCAGGGATGAATGCACACTTAGCGAAACCATTTCAGATTGATAAGGTTGAAAAAACATTAGTACAATGTATTCATAAGAGTATATAATAAACAATATAGTAAAAATCTTTTTGCATGAATTGATATAATGGAATTGGGTGATAATATTGTCATTCTAAAAAATGTAAAAGGAGACCCAATAATGAGTAAAGGAATAAACAGCAGAAAAGTAGCAGTGATCGGAACAGGATTTGTAGGTTCATCTTCTGCATTTGCATTAATGGAAAGTGGATTATTTACTGAAATGGTGTTGATCGATGCTGATAAGAATCGTGCAGAAGGAGAGGCATTAGATATTGCCCATGGACTCCCATTTGCCAGACCAATGAAGATCACAGCAGGCGATTATGATGATATCGTGGATGCAGCGATCATTGTTGTGACAGCGGGTGCAGGACAGAAACCAGGAGAGACAAGACTTGATCTTGTCAAGAAAAATGTAGCAATCTTTCAATCGATCATTCCAGAGATCGCACAGAGAAAATGTGAAGGGATTCTTTTGATCGTAGCCAATCCAGTAGATATTTTGACACAAGTTGCAGTAAAACTATCAGGATTCCCTGAAAACAGAGTCTTTGGTTCTGGTACAACCCTAGATTCTGCCAGATTAAAATATCTGCTTGGAGAACATTTGCAGGTAGATGCAAGATCTGTTCATGCATGGATCATCGGAGAACATGGAGATTCTGAAATCGTAGCATGGTCAAGTGCCAATGTATCAGGTGTACCAATTTCAGAATTTTGCGAGATGAGAGGTTACACAGAACACGACGAGCATATGGAAGAGATTGCACAGGGAGTCAAAAACAGTGCATATAAGATCATTGAAAAGAAAAAAGCAACATATTATGGAGTTGCAATGGCTGTCAGAAGAATCTGCGAAGCAATCATCCGAGATGAAAAATCTGTATTACCAGTATCTTCTATCCAACATGATACCTATGGAATTGAAGGTGTTACATTAAGTATGCCAGCGATCGTAGGAAAAAATGGTATTGAGAAACAACTGGCGATCAAGCTGAATGAAAAAGAACAGGAAGCATTGAAGAAATCAGCAGAAGCCTTGAAAGAAGTGTTAGAAGATCTGGATATTTAAAAATTTATTTTGGCCAGGAGGATTCATATGTGGTTTATTTTTGCATGAAGAATTCACAGTAAGATCATTGAGATGCCAGAGTAGAAGAGACAGATAGGGGGAGGTAAGAGAATTATGATCAGGAAATTACAGAAAACAGATATAAATAGAGTTGCAGATATATGGTTAGATACAAATTTAAAAGCACATGATTTTATTCCTGCCAAGTATTGGAAGAACAATTTTCAATTAGTAAAAGAAATGTTGTTACAGGCAGAAGTTTATGTGTATGAGAATGATCAAAAAATACAAGGATTTATAGGAGCAAATGGCGAACATATCGAAGGTATTTTTGTTTCAGGCGAAATGCAATCGCAAGGAATGGGGAAACTTCTATTGGATTATGTAAAGAATAAAAAACATAAATTGTCATTAAATGTGTATCAGAAAAATGTTCGAGCAATGCATTTTTATCAGAGAGAAGGTCTTGAAATTCAAAGAGAAGATTTTGATCAAGCGACAGGAGAAAAAGAATATGTAATGATATGGTCGCAAAAATAAATTCACAGGAGAGAAAAGTAATTGGAAGGAAATTTAACAAAAGGACCAATTTTAAAAACACTAACGAAACTTGCGGTGCCGATCATGGCATCGTCATTTTTAGGAACATTATACAACATTACAGACATGGCATGGATTGGACTTCTTGGATCAAAAGCAGTTGCTGGAGTTGGTGTCGGAGGCATGTTTACGTGGTTTTCACAAGGGTTAGCTTCGATGTCGAGAATGGGAGGACAGGTACAGGTAGCACAATGCATTGGACGAGGAGACAAAGAAGAAGCCCATAAGTATGCACAGACAGCAGTTCAGCTGGCAACGCTTATGGGACTTTTATTTGCAGCAGTGATGTTACTGTTTTTGCATCCGCTGGTAGGATTCTTTCAGCTACAAGATCCAGAGGCATTGCAGGCAGCATTATCTTACACAAAAATAGCCTGTGGATTGATCGTGTTTTCATTTTTGACACTCACTTTAACTGGAATCTATACAGCACAAGGAGATTCAAAGACGCCATTTATAGCCAATTTTATAGGACTTGTAACGAATATGATCTTGGATCCATTACTGATCCTGGGGCTTGGATCAGTAAACAAGTTTGGGGTAAATGGAGCTGCGATTGCAACAGTAAGTGCACAGGCAATTGTTATGACTATTTTGATCCTTGGAATTATCCGACAGAAAAAACAAAATGTATTAAAAGGAATCAAGTTATTTACAAAAATTCCATTTAAATATCTAAGTGGAATCTGCAAGATTGGTATTCCGACAGCGATTCAGGGAATGGTTTACTGTGGAATTTCCATGGTATTAACTCGTATGGTTTCAGGGTTTGGAGCAGAAGCAGTTGCAGTCCAGAGAGTCGGAGGGCAGATTGAATCTGTTTCATGGAATACAGCCGATGGATTTGGGACAGCTCTAAATGCATTTATCGGGCAAAATTATGGAGCAGGAAAGATGGATCGTGTCAGAAAAGGATACAAAGCCTCTTTGTGCAGCGTTGGAATATGGGGAATCTTTATTACGATCATGTTTGTTTTTCAACCAAAGGCAATCGCAGAGATTTTCTTCCATGAACCAAAGGCAATTATGATCGCGATCGGATATTTGACGATCATTGGGGTGAGTGAAGCGTTTATGGCTGTAGAACTGATGACAGTAGGTGCATTATCAGGATTAGGAAAAACACATTTATGCAGTGTGATCAGCATTCTATTTACCAGTGCAAGAATTCCGCTTGCGATCATTTTGGGTGGAGCATTGCTTGGACTGGAAGGTATCTGGTGGGCATTTTCTGTGACATCAATTGTAAAAGGAATTATCTTTGTATGTACATTTTGCTGGATTACGAGAGGCAAAGGTACGGCAAAAATGATGAAACTCAATAAGGAATAATAGAATTATTGCCGATAATATAGTTTGATCATGTTTAAGGAATGTCTAAAATATATATGTAGACTGGAAAGGATGTAGCGATGAAAATATATATAGACTTCGATGACGTTATCTGTGAAACAGCGAAGTATTTCACCAAAATTGCAAAAGAATTATTTAATATTGATGTGCCATATAGGGAAGTACAGTTCTTTAATCTTCAGAAATCATTTGATCTAAGTGGAGAACAGTATGATGAATTGATGAAAGCAGGGCATATTCCAGAAAATTTACTAGATTATGAAGAAACACCGGGAGCTTCAGAAGTGATCAACAAGTGGGTTGATGAAGGACATGAGGTTTTTGTTGTCACAGGAAGACCATTTGATTCTTATGAACCATCTAGAAGATGGTTGGATGAACATCACTTAAATAGGCTTCCTATTTATTTTGTTGATAAATATGGACGAGAAATGTTCAAACAGGATCATACCTATAATCTGACATTAGAAGAACTTTATTGCATGCATTTTGATTTTGCAATCGAAGATTCACCAGCTGCGTTTGAGCATGTGCAGCATTTTAAAGATTGTAAAGTAGCTGTATATGATCGTCCGTGGAACAAGCAGGTGGAATTTCCAGATGAAAGCTTTGTGAGATGTCTGGATTGGAAGGAAATAGATAGATTATGGCAACAGCAGGTTGCTTTTCAGACTGCAGATTTATCGATATGATAAAGATGACGGAGGTGACGACTATGGAAACAAAAAAGATAATTCTTAAGCTTAGAACAGAAAGAGGAATGTCACAAGACGATCTGGCAGATAAAGTTATGGTGACGAGACAGGCAGTATCCCGTTGGGAAAATGGAGATACAGTTCCGAATACTGATACACTAAGGCTTTTATCAAAAGAATTTGATGTTTCAATTAATATGCTTTTGGGAGAACCGAGAAAGCTGATTTGTCAGTGCTGTGGAATGCCGATGGATGATGATTCTATCCTGGGACGTGACAAAGATGGTACATTGAATGAGGAATATTGTAAATGGTGCTATGCAGATGGAACGTACACATATAATGATATGGATGAATTGATTGATGTATGTGTAAAGAACATGGTAAATGAAAACTTTACCGAAGAACAGGCACGCTCTTATTTGAAGGAAATGCTTCCAAAGTTAGATTACTGGAAAAGATATGATGAACTCAGTGACAATGGGCAGTTTGAAGAGTTTAAAAAGCAATTGATGAACGAAATAAATGATCTGCATATAGACGGACTTCCAAGAGTAGACAAACTAAATGCACTTGTGGGGAAATATGTGAATCTTGAATATCAACTGCCAAATGGACAAAAAGTAAAGTTTTTGGATGATCAGAAAACTTATTTGGGAAATCAAATGGAGTCTGAATTCGGAGGAGACAGGTGTTTTGGTATTCTGGCAGACATGGATTTTATCATCATATGTACATATGAAAAAGATGGTGAAAATCCAGAACTTCTGATTTATAAAAAGAGATAAGATAAGGAAAAAGAAAGGTCTTGATAAATAAACGACCGTTTACCACTATTAAAGTGTAAACGGTCGTTTATTTGCTTTGGAGGAAATGTGTATGAGTAATAGGAAAGAAGAGATATTAATTGTAGCGCTGCATCTGTTCGCCAGAGATGGTTATGAGGCTGTCTCAGTCAGCCAGATAGCAGGTGAGCTTGATATGACAAAAGGCGCGTTGTACCGTCATTATAAAAGCAAAAGAGATATTTTTGACAGTATTGTAAAGCGAATGGAACAGCAGGACAGCGAACAGGCCAGAGAGAATGAAGTGCCGGAAGAGAGTATTGAAAAGACACCGGAAGAATACCAGAACGTATCATTTGATGATTTTGTGGAATACAGTAAGTCTATGTTTGAATACTGGACAGAGGATGATTTTGCATCATCGTTTCGGAAGATGCTGACAATAGAACAGTTTCGTAGTGAAGGAATGCAGAAATTATATCAGCAATATCTGGTATCTGGACCGGCAGGATACGTGAAGGATCTGTTCAAAAATATGAAAATAAAAGATCCAGAGGAGAATGCAGTTAAGTTTTATGCAAATATGTTTTTTTATTATAGCTTGTATGATGGTGCAGCAGATAAGGCGAAAGCAAAATGTCAGTTTGAACAGATGCTAGATAAAATAGTAGAAGAAATGAAACAGTAATATAAGAGCCAGACGCTTAAGACGCAGAGCCGTTAATTCTGATACTGAAAAATTAGGATTATCGGTTTTTATTTTTAAGAAAGGACATAAAAGAAATGGAAAAAAGTAATATTGAGATTCGTTTAGAGAAAAAGGAAGAACAACAAAAAGTAGAAAATCTGGTAAGAGAAAGTTTTTGGGATGTGTATCGTCCAGGATGCCTTGAGCAGATTGGGAGATTTGGCTGTTTTTTCGGCATGTTCATCTGTTATAAGTAATAAAAGATTGACAAGTTACCGTTTGGTTACTATAATATAAGTAACCAAACGGTAACTTATGAAGAAAATGAAGGTAAGAATAGTAAAGGTAAATCTAATATATACTGTGGCATTTAAAGAAAAATGAAAACATAAGGAGAATATATGGAATCAGATATAATTAAAATCAGCCATCTGAATAAAAGCTTTGGCGAAGTAAAAGCGGTAAATGATTTGAGCTTTCGTGTGAAAAAAGGAGAATTGTTTGCTTTTCTTGGAGTAAACGGTGCAGGGAAAAGTACAACCATTTCTATTCTTTGTGGACTGCTGAAAAAAGACAGTGGAACGGTTCAGGTAAACGGAATAGAAACTGACAAAGCCGGCGCACAGACAAAAAGGATGCTTGGTGTTGTATTTCAGGATAGCGTACTTGATAAACCACTTACGGTGAAAGAGAACCTAATGAGCAGAGCTGCTTTGTACGGAATTACAGGAAATGCCTTTGATAAGAGATTACAGGAGCTGGTCGAGATTCTGGATTTTGACGAGTTTTTAAACAGACCTGTAGGTAAGCTGTCGGGAGGTCAGAGAAGAAGAATTGATATTGCCCGTGCATTATTGCACAGACCGGAGATTTTGATTCTTGACGAGCCTACTACAGGGCTTGATCCGCAGACAAGGCAGTTAATCTGGAATGTTATCGAGAAGCTTCAGAAAACAGAAAATATGACAGTATTTTTGACTACACATTATATGGAAGAGGCTGCCAATGCTGGTTATGTTGTGATTCTTGACAAAGGAAGTGTTGCAGCAGAAGGTACACCGTTTGAACTTAAGAATGATTATGTACAGGATATAGTGTCTGTTTATGGTGTTTCCGAAGATGAAATAAAGTCATTGAACAGAGAATATAAAAAAATACGTGACGGATATCAGATAAAAGTAAGAAATACGAAGGAAGCTACGAAGCTTATTGTAGAGCATCAGGACCTATTCATGGATTATGAAGTAGTAAAAGGCGGTATGGATGATGTATTTCTTGCAGTCACAGGGAAGAAGCTTGGAGGTGAGCATTAATGAGAACAGTATTGGCGTTAATGAACAGGAATAGGAAACTGTTTTTTAAAGATAAAGGGATGTTGTTTACATCAATGATCACACCCGTCATTCTGATTGTTCTGTATGCTACGTTTCTTGCAAAGGTTTTCAGAGATTCTTTTACAGCAGCGATTCCGGATGTGATCACAATTTCGGATAAGCTCATTAATGGAACAGTAGCAGCACAGCTGACAGCATCACTTATGGCAGTAAGTTGTATTACTGTAACATTTTGTGTGAATCTGACTATGGTGCAGGACAAGGCAAATGGAACAAGGAAGGACTTTGATGTTTCACCTATCAGCAGTGGAAAAATTTATTTGGGATATTTTCTGTCAACAGTTGCTAATTCTTTGATGGTCAATGGATTTGCGTTTGTATTATGCCTGGGATATTTACTTAAAATGGGATGGTATATGAATGCAGCAGATGTATTATGGGTTCTATTTGATATGATATTGCTCGTTCTGTTTGGAAGTACGCTTTCAAGTATCGTTAGCTTTCCATTAACAACACAGGGACAGCTTTCGGCTGTAGGTACAATTGTCAGCGCAGGATATGGTTTTATATGTGGTGCTTATATGCCGATTTCAAATTTTGGTTCAGGTCTTCAGAAGGCACTGTCTTATCTTCCGAGTACATATGCCACTTCATTGATTAAGAATCATATGCTTCACGGAGTATTCAGGGAGATGGAGAGAAAACATTATTCTGGTGAAATGGTTGATGTAATAAAAAGAACTCTTGATTGCAATCCGGTATTTCATGGAAATGTGGTAAGTGTAAATCAGATGATTGGTATTATGCTGGGAAGTATAGCTGTATTTGGAATTATTTATTATATTGTTACAGTGTCATCGGACAGGTAACTATAATTAAAGTAACCAAAAGGTAACTTGATAACGGATTTAAATTAGGAGATATATATGGAAAGTAAAGAAAAGAACACAAAGGAAAAAATATTGGAAGAAGCCCTGAAGTTATTTGCACAGAGTGGATATATGGGAACATCCATGAATGATATTGCTTCAAAACTTGGAGTGACCAAGGCTGCATTGTATAAGCATTATAAAAGCAAGCAGGAGATATTAGACAGTATTATTGAAAAAATGAAGGAATTGGATATTGAGAGAGCAAAGCAGTATGAAATGCCGGAGGGTGATCTGGAAAAGGTTACAGCCGAGTATAAAGAAATGGCATTTGATAAGATCAAGCAGTTCACAAAGGTGCAGTTTCTTCATTGGACAGAGGAAGAGTTTTCAAGCTGTTTTCGTAAGATGTTGACATTGGAACAGTACAGGGAACCACAGATGGCACAGCTATATCAGAATTATCTTGCAAGCGGACCATTAACATATATGGAAGCTTTGTTTTCAGGAATGCTAGGCGACGCAGGAAAAGCCAGCCAGACAGCACTTGATTTTTATGGACCTATTTTTTTGCTTTACAGCATATATGATGGAGCAGAAGACAAGAGCCATGTGATAAAACTATTGGAAGAGCATATGGATCATTTCTTACAGGAAATGCAGACGAGTTGAAAGGGTGAAGCGAAATGAAAGCAATCATATATACATCAAATACCGGAAGCACAGCAGAGTATGCACAATTAATGGGAAAGGAATTGAATCTTCCAGTACACAGTTAAAAGAGGTCAGGGATAAAAATACTATTCCACAGAGGATTCCTTTATTTACGTTACAGGGGAACTTTGATGTGCAGAAGCTTCATGGAGTATATCGTTTCATGATGAATGTCATGGTTAAAACTGCTGGAAAGGGATTGGCAAATAAAATCGACCGTACACCCGAAGAGGATGATATGTTAGATATGATGGTAAATGGCGGAAAACGAGTATCTTTACAGAATTTGAAGGCAGTTACTGAGTGGTATAAAAGTGTGTTTTAGAAGGAGAAAAAACAGATGAAGCTTTATTTTGAAAATATGGTAACAACAGTTACTACGCTTATGATTGTATCGCTGGTCGGGTTTGTTGGATATTCGATCAATAACAGAGGCGACATTAATTTCTGGGGCAGAAGGAGTCTGTTTGTTTTGGCATATGGTCTTGTTATATGCTGCTTTGCAGCTGCAATCATAATTGTTGCAGCAATAGCAACACCAATAGCAAAATCACAGCATATGCGTGAGATATGGTTTTATGTGATGTCCGGTGGAGTGATGCTAAAGATATGGCTTCAAGCAAAGAATATTTACAATTTATATTAGAACAGTTATCTGACTTAGAGGAAATTCATTATCGTGCAATGATGGGAGAATATATCATATATTATCGTGGCAGAATTGCCGGAGGCATATATGATGATAGGTTACTTGTGAAACCGACAAAATCTGCAGTTTCTTATATGGAAATTGCGACTTATGAATTACCGTATGACGGGGCAAAAGAGATGCTGTTAGTAGAAGATATTGATAGTAAAGAATATCTGACTGGACTTTTCAATGCAATGTACGATGAATTGCCAGTTCATAAATCAAACAACAAAAAGAAATAGAAATGAGGCAAGAAAAGATAAGCTGGAGAGAGGAGTTAATTTATTCTTCAAAGTTTTATATGACAAACATAATAACCTATGATATTATAAAAATGATATAAGCAAAAATGAGGTATAGCAGGAAACAGTAATGTCAATGCTACGTGGACTTCGGAAGTAGGAGAACAGTTTGAATGTATATATCGGCTGTTCTTTTCTTTATTTTCACGTGCTAAAGTGGTAATGTTTTATTATGTACAGTAGAGCATTAAAGTATGATAAAACCAGTTTTTTGCATACGTTTAAAAGCTGTAATAAGGAAATTGGCAAACCAGATGAAAGTCTGGGACGCAAAGCTACAGGGCCTGTAAAATGGCAGCCAGTTGCATGAAATGACGTGTACTGTCTGCAGGACAGTTTTTTTTATGCTGTTATTTCTATGCAGGTAAAAGCGACGGTGGGAAATGACAGTCAGATGTATAAACTGAAACTGCATACATTGTAGTCTCCTTTAAAGAAGAATGGACACATCGGAATCGTTGAATATTTTGATACTGTAAAACAGGAAAATACAAAAGAATCAGGAAAGAAGAATGAATAAAAGTAGAAAAAAAACAGCCGTACTATTTGCATATATATTTGTGATCCTGGGAATATGGATGATGTTATCAGTACACTGTCAGGCAGCTGAAACGAATAATGATGAAAAACAGCCACAGACCATTCGTGTCGGCTCATTTGAGGATACTTTTAATTATGTTGATAAAAACGGTGTCAGACGAGGATATGGCTATGAACTCATGCAGGCTTTGTCAGGCTATACCGGATGGAAATTTGAGTATGTGAAATGTGACTGGTCTAACTGCTTTGATAAGCTTGAAAATGGTGAGATAGATATCATGGGCGATATCTCTTACACTGATGAACGTGCACAAAAGATGCTTTTTTCGGATGAACCCATGAGTGAGGAAAAATATATTCTTTATGCTGATTTATCACATACGGATATTGGGACGTCTGATTTCAAGGCTATGGATGGAAAACGCGTAGGTGTGCTCATGGGCACAGAACCTGAAATCATGCTGACAGAATGGGAAAAGAAGAATGGCATACATACAAAACATGTAAATGTGAATAATGATGATGATGTCGAAAAGAAATTAGCAAATCATGAGATCGATTGTTTTGTATCTCTGGAGGAATCTATCTGGTCTGAACAGGGAATATCATCTGTTACAACTATTGGTAAATCAGGCATATATTTTGCAATAAATAAAGAGCGCAGTGATATCAAGACGAAGATGGATTATGCTATGCGTCAGCTGGAACAAGATAGTCCTTTCTTTAAGTCAGATCTGTATAAAAAGTATTTTACACTTGATTATAAACAGAGTCTTACAGGCAAAGAAAAGTCCTGGGTGGAAGAACATGGGGGTATCAAGATAGGATTTTTGAACAATGATCAGGCAATATTTTCCATGGATCAAGAGACAGGAAAACTTACTGGTATGCTGGCAGAATATATTTCCTATGCCAAAGATTGTCTGGGGAATCAAACGCTGGAATTTAATATCCGGGGATATGATGATTACAACGAAATGCTTCAGGCACTGCAGGATCATGAAATTGACATGATTTTTTATGCTGGCAGAAATCCTGATCTTGCAGAAAAAAAAGGCTATACACTTACTAACACAGCTTGGACTTACAGTCTGATGGCGGTAACTGATGAGAAATATTTCAATGAGGATAAGTCGTATACAGTAGCTGTGCCAAAAGAACAAGAAGCCTTAAAACAGCATATTGTATTTAGTTATCCCCAGTGGAAACTGGTAGATTACGATTCGCTTGCTGATGCGGCAGATATGATCATGAATGAAAAAGCAGATTGTTTTCTCATGGGAACCAGTCAGGCTCTGAAATATGATAACAATCGAGATTTCAAGAGTGTTCCACTTACAAAAACAATGGAGGCATGCTTTGCAGTAAGAGATGGAGAGGGAACCCTTTTGTCGATACTGAATAAAACTTTGAAGGACATGCCATCTGATATGCTTACAAGTGCACTTGCTATTTATGATAGTACGGCAGATAAGGTGACTTTTTATGAGTTTGTAAAAGACAATATGTTTGCTTTTTTTGTCACGGCAGGATTTTTTGTACTCACTATCATTGGAATTATCCTTGTACTTTTACGGAAGGCAAGAAAAGCAGAAGCTGTCGCAAAGCTTGCTGCAAGTGATACACAAAAACTTAATGACAAATTGGAAATCGCTCTGAAAAAAGCAAAGGATGCCAGTCTAGCAAAGACTCGTTTCCTTAACAATATGTCTCATGACATTCGTACTCCTATGAATGTAATTTTGGGCCATGCACAGCTTATGGAGAATGAACTAAAAGGAAAAGGGATGCCTGAAATGTTAGAACATTTGGAAAAACTACAGCAATCTGGGAATCTTCTCCTGGCAATCATAAATAATGTACTTGATATGGCTAAAATTGAGAGTGGACGGATGGAGCTTGATGAGAATTACTGCCGGATTGAAGCTGTCTGGAAATCCTTGTTTGCTGTATTTGATGAGAAAGCAAGGAAAAAGAATATTGCGATTCATTACACAATGAATGTAGAACATGAGCATGTATTGACAGATGTTACCAAGGTAAAAGAAATATTGGTCAATATCCTGAGCAATTCCATAAAATATACTCCAGTCGGTGGTTCTGTTATGGTAGATGTAGATGAATTATCTTGTGATGAGTCCGGATACATGATAGAGAGGATCAGAGTCAGCGATACCGGAATCGGTATGAGTCAGGATTATCTGAAAAAGATTTTCGAAGCATTCACACGTGAACAGAACACCACAAAGAGTAAAATCGCAGGAACCGGACTTGGGATGTCAATCGTCAAGAAATATGTTGATCTGTTGGGAGGAACAATAAATGTAGAGAGTGAACTTGGAAAAGGCAGCACCTTTACAGTTACATTAAAGCACAGGATAGCGGATGAAAGCTATTATGTAAAAAAATATATGGAAGAGCCTGGAACAGGAAGTGAAATCCTCGAAGGCAGGAATATCCTTTTGGCGGAGGATAATGATTTAAATGCAGAGATCGCAGAGGCAATCCTTGAGAGTGCAGGCCTTAAGATAGAGCGCGTGGAGGATGGCATTCAGTGTGTAAACAGGATAGAAAAGATGCCAGCAGACACATATGATATGATTCTTATGGATATCCAGATGCCAAAAATGGACGGTTATAAAGCAACACAGGCAATCAGAAATTTGTCAGATAAGGATAAAGCGAGTATACCGATTATTGCAATGACAGCAAATGCATTTGAAGAAGATAAGAGAGATGCTATTGCAGCCGGAATGAATGGACATATAGCAAAGCCAATCCAGGTTGATAAACTGTTGTCGATATTATCAGAAGTAATAAGGAAACAGTCGTTATATCGGCTAAAAAATGGTACTATGGGTAAAACTGATGATGTTTTTGCCGATAATGTGATATATTAGTTAGTAGATTAGTATGTTTTGAATTTGGGTTATGGTTTGTGATGGAGGATTGTAGATGAAATACCTTTTAGTTGCTGAAATAGCAAATCACTTCCGTTGCATTGACATGATTATTGATGATGCAAAAGCAGCTTTGACGGAGAAGTTCATCAAAGAACTTCACTTGGTTTTGAAGAATGGCACCAGCGATTCCAGAAAAG
>OHUB01000081.1_pt1 | contig 54212 bp, 40 predicted proteins | sample 1579091 | NCBI WGS metagenome assembly OHUB01 (sample SAMEA3879566, study PRJEB24766) | human gut metagenome | biome: human-associated habitat; feature: feces | place: USA | collected 1985/1987
GAGCAGCCAGCTGGAATCCTTGACCGTGACGATGCCGCCGGTGACGGTGTGGCCGCTGAAGGGGTCACGCTTGCAGATCTTCTTGATATACTGGGGAATCTTGTCGTCCAGGGTGGTGATGGTGGCGCTTTCCCAGTTGGACAGCTCCGGCTGAGAGCAGAACTTTTCGGGATGGCCGAAGGAGGGATCCTGTGCAGCGATCTTCTTCCACAGATCCCAGCCGTTGCCCGGCCTGATGGTGGGATCAAAGCCCGCGGCCTTGTCCTGAGAGCCGATGGTGCAGCTCTCCACGCAGCCGCCGTTGGTGATGAAGAGCAGGTCGTTCTCGGTGAGGTCGATGGTCCTGCTCTCACCCTTGTGATCCACGGTCACGCTGCTGGCCTGCTTTTTGCCGCCCTCGATCCGGAACTGGACATCGGTGACCTTGGTCTCGTACTGGAAGTCCACGCCGTGATCCTTCAGGTAGGTGACCATGGGCAGGATGATGGACTCGTACTGGTTGTAGCGGGTAAAGCGCAGGGCGGTGAAATCGGGCAGACCGCCGATGTGGTGGATATAGCGCTTGAGGTAGAGCTTCATCTCCAGCGCGCTGTGCCAGTTCTCAAAGGCGAACATGGTGCGCCAGTACATCCAGAAGTTGGAGGAGAACACCTCATCGTCAAAGATATCGGTGATCTTTTTATCCTGCAGCTGCTCGTCCGGGGTGAAGAAGAGCTTCATGATCTCCATGGCACCCTGATCGGAGATGGCGAATTTGCCATCGGTGTGGGCATCCTGGCCGCGGTTGACGGTGGCACGGCAGAGGGACTTGTTGGGGTCCTCCTTGTTCAGCCAGTAATACTCGTCCAGCACGCTGGCTCCCTCGGTCTCCAGCGAGGGGATGGAGCGGAGCAGGTCCCACATGACCTCGAAATGGTTGTCCATCTCACGGCCGCCGCGCATGACATAGCCGATATCGTACTTGTAGCCGTCGCAGGCACCGCCGGGCAGCGGGTCCTTCTCAAACACATGGATGTGGTCGCCCTGCATCTGGCCGTCACGGACCAGGTAGCAGGCGGCAGTCAGGGCCGCCAGACCGGAGCCGATGAGGTAAGCAGATTTATTGTCAACGCCCTCAGGCTTTTTGGGGTGTGCAAATGCTTCGTAGTTGCCACTGGAATAATACATACTGGGAACCTCCTGTAAATCGTATTGGGAAGACCGCGTTCATGGTTCTGTGTCGTCTTCCCTTTCGTTGTGCTTAGTATACCCCAGCGGTTTTTTCAGAACAACAAACAAATCCTGAACAGTGTATAAAATTTATACAAAACACAACCATTGTCGGAAATATGACGAAACTGTGTATCACCCCCCAGTCACCTGCGGTGACAGCCCCCGCTAATAGGAGGGCCTTTGGCATTGCATAAAGCTTTGCAAGTCCCCCTTTCCGCACAGACTGCACCATTATGCCAAGGACTCCCCTACGAGGGGAGCTGGCGCAAAGCGCCTGAGGGGTTTAGTCCAACAAAAAAAGCGCTCACCCTCCAGGGAAGGTGAACGCTTGCGTTTCTTTATCAGTTATTTTGTTTCGGGTGCCACCTCAAAATCGACCTTGCCAAGGTTGATATCGGCGCGGACGATGGTGATCATCATGCTGTCGCCCAGGCTCCAGGTCTTGCCGGAGGCGGGGTCAGAAAGGCGGATCCCCTCGGTGAGGGTGGTGCCGGTGGCGGTCAGGCTGGAAGCAGGCACAAAGCCCTCCACGCCGTTCTCCAGCTCCACGAAGATGCCGCGCTGGGTCACGCCGGAGATGATGCCCTCGTAGCACTCACCCAGATGGCGGCGGGCGTACTCGGCCTTGTAGTAATCCTCGGCCTTGCGCTCGATCTGAACGGCCAGCACTTCCCGCTCGCTGGACTGTTTGGAGGCCTTCTCCGCGAAATCGGTGTAGCGGACGATCATGGTCTCCTTGTCGGTGCCGCTGAGCAGGTCGGTCATCATGCGATGGATGGCCAGATCCGGGTAGCGGCGGATGGGGCTGGTGAAGTGGGCGTAATCCTTGAGCACCAGACCATAGTGACCCTTGGGCTTTTCCTCATAGCAGGCCTTGGACATGCAGCGGAGCATTCCGGTGTTCACGATCTGCTCAAACGGGGTGCCGCGCACACCTTCCAGAATGGCGCTCAGCTCCTTGGGGGTGGGCACTTCCTTGGCAAAGTGGTCGTTGATGCCGCAGGCCTGCAGCAGGCTGTGCAGGCGCTCCAGCTTCTCGCCGTTGGGCTCCTCGTGGACACGGTAGACAAAGGGGATCTGCTTGACCCGGGCAAAGTGGGCGGCGCACTGGTTGGCCAGCAGCATGAACTCCTCGATCATGGCCTCGCTCTCGCCGGAGGTGCGCTTTTTCACATCGATGCAGTGGCCGTTCTCATCCAGAATGAGCTTGACTTCCCCGCTCTCGAAATCGATGCAGCCGCGCTCCTTGCGCAGGCGGGCGCGGTGGGCGTACAGCTCCTTCATGGCGGGCAGCTGATCCAGCACCTCGGCGTACTTGGCCTGCGTCTCGGCATCGGCAGTGCCGGCCAGCAGGGCGTTGATCTCAGAATACACGCCCTTGACCCGGCTGCAGATGATGGATTTGACGAACTTGTAGTCGGTCAGATTGCCGTCCTGATCCAGACGCATCAGGCAGGAGAATGCCAGGCGCAGCTCCTTCTCGTTCAGGGAGCAGATGCCGTTGGAAAGGCTCTTGGGCAGCATGGGCACGACCTGATCCGCATAGTAGACCGAAGTGGCGCGGTTGAAGGCCTCCTCATTCAGCTCACTGCCGGGCTTGACGTAGTGGGAGACATCGGCGATGTGAACGCCCAGCTCATAGCCGCCACCGGGGAGCCGGGTCAGGCTGACGGCATCGTCGATATCCTTGGTCTCGGCGCTGTCGATGGTGAAGATGGGCAGAGCGCGCAGGTCCATGCGGCCCTTGCAGTCCTCCTCAGACACGGTCATGTCCTCGAACTTCTTTGCCTCGTCCCGCACCTTCTCGGGGAAACGGGTGTGGATGTCCTTGGCATAGAGCAGGGCCTTGGCGCAGCGCTTGGCCTCCTCGCAGCTGCCAAAGCGCATGGAAACGCCCACGCGGTGATCCTCCTGCCGGGTCCCGCGCTGCAGGATCTCCACAGCCACCTTGTCGCCGTCCTTCGCGCCGCCCTCGCAGTCGCGCTGGATGGTCATGGAGATGGCCGGGCAGTCATCGGGCACGAACTTCAGGCGGCCCTCGATGCGGCGGACAGTGCCCACCATGTCGTTCTTCTGCTCGAGCACGGCAAGGATCTCGCCCTCATCGCTGCCCTCCACCCGGGGGTGGGCAAACTTCTCCACCAGAACGGAATCGCCGGGCATGGCACCGCGGGTAAAGCGGCCCGGGATGAAGATATCGCCGGATTCATCCTCCAGCATCACAAAGGCAAAGTTCTTGCCCAGCTTGACCACCTTGCAGGGCAGGGCCTTTTCGGCACGGCCGGAGCGGGCAGTGAAGAACACGCCGGACTTCTGGCAGACCACAGCATCGTGCACCAGCTCGTCCAGAGCCTCCATCACCTTGCGGTCCGCGGCACGGTCACCGCCGAACTTTGCCTTGAGGTCCTTGACCATGCAGGGCTGGTTCTGGATGGCATGTTCAATTTTATCGCGTAATGACATATTTTTCTCCTTAACACTTTTCCGGCATTCTCCAATGGAACCCGGACAACTTCTTTCCCACGAGAGGTTTAGACAGAAAAACAGCCCCGCCTTACACGGGGCTGTACACGGGTGCTCAGGCCAGACGGCTGGCGAACACACAGGCCAGGATAGCCACCACAAAGAACACGATGCCTGCAATGCGGGTCACCTTGGCCAGCATCTGATCCGCAGGGGTCAGGCGTGCATTGTTGGCACCGCCCACACCACCGTTGATGGCACCGGCCAGACCCTGACCGTGGGTGTGCTGCATCAGGGTGAGGAGGATGATGACGGCCGAGACGACCAGCAGGATGGCACCGCCGACGATTTCAATGACAGACATGGATGGAACGCTCCTTTTATCTTTAGTTTCATAGAGACTGCATACAAATACAAATGTATGATAGCACAAAAACCCGGGAAATGCAAGAAAAACCGTGGGCTACGGGGCCAGAATTTCCAGCCCTGCCGCCACCCGGGCAAAGATGGCCGCGCTGGAAAAGGCAGGCTCAACCTGCGTGTCCTGCAGCACCACGATGGTATAGCGGGGCTGCTCTGCCGGGACAAAACCCGCAAACCAGTAATTTTTCAGCTCTGTGCCGCCGGAAAACTGACCGGTCTGGGCCGTGCCGGTCTTGCCCGCCGCGGTCTGGCCGGGCAGGGCGGCCTCATGGCCGGTGCCCCCCGCCACTACACCCGCCAACAGGGCCTGCAGGGCGGCGGCGGTGCGCTTTGTAAGCACCCGCCTGCTCCGGACATGGGAAAGCGCCGTGAGGGGCGCGCCGGTGGTCTCGTCCAGAGTGGTCTCCAGCAGCAGCGGGGTGCGGCAGATCCCCCCGCAGGCAATGGTGTTCATCATGGCGGCGACCTGCAGGGGGGATGCCAGCAGCTCCCCCTGCCCGAAGCAGAAATTGGCGTAGGCCCCGCTGGATGCAAGGGCCTCCCGCTCCGGCAGGACCCCCGCCGCCGTGTGCAGGGCATCGGTGAGCGGGATCGCCTGCCCGAAGCCCAACTTCTCTGCCATGGCGCGGACAGCATCGGCCCCCAGCGCCTGCCCCAGCCGGATGAAGTAGCCGTTGCAACTCTTTTCCAGCGCGCCGGCCAGATCCACCTCACCATGGGGAATGCCGCCCGCACAGCGGAAGATCCGGCCATCCACCGCGCACCAGCCGGGGCAGGTGTAGACAAAGCCGCTCTCCCCTGCCTCCAGCGCCGCTGCCGCCACCACCGGCTTGAACACCGAGCCCACGGCATAGCATTGGAACGCCCGTTCCAGCAGGGGGCTGTCCGGGGCGTTCAGGCTGGCCGAAATGTTTTCCGGATCATAGCCGGGGCGGCTGACGCAGGCCCGCACCTTGGCGTTGGCGGTGTCCAGCACCAGGATGCAGCCGCTCTGCATCGTCTCGTTGGCCACGGCTTCGGCAGTCTGCTGGATCTCCCGGGAAAGGGTCAGCTGCACCCCCACGGCCCCGCTGTCGGCGGGGGTGAGGACTGGCTCGGCCCGCAGCTTTCCCTGGGCGTTGACGGTGCAGAGCAGGGTATCCCCCGCCCCGCTGCCGGTGAGCAGTTCGTCAAAGGCGGCTTCCAGACCGGCAGCACCATGGCCCTCGCCATCGAGATACCCCAGCAGCTGCACTGCCAGCGGGGCGGCAGAGCTTCGCCGTGCCGCTGGCCAACAGGAAACGCCCAGTGCGGAAACGTCCCGGTCCACCTCCAGCAAGAACGGGGACGCGGCGTTCCGCTTCTGGTAGAGCGTCGCCTGCCCGGCGGCATCGGTGTAGGCGAACAGGCGGGCATAGCTGCCCTCCCCGGGCACGCAGAGGGCCATCCAGCGGGTGGTCTGCCCCGTGAGGAGCTGGCCCCTATGATCATAAAAATTACCCCGCCGTGCGGGCAGGTGGAGGGTGACCACGCTCTGCGCCGCCGCCCGGGCCCCATAGGCCGTGTCGGAGCAGAGCCAGTACAGGCGGCAGACCACCGCCGCAAAGCAGAACAGCAGGGCCCCATACAGGGCCAGCACCCGTTTGCCGGACATGAAAACGCCCCCTCTCCCGCTTAGGATGGGCAGGAAAGGGGGCGTTGATGCGTTCAGGAGCAGATTTTTCGGACGAGCTCAGCGGCGCGGGCGGCATCCTCGGCCGTGGCGGTGCCGTTGTAGCGGGCTTTGAGGTAGATCTGGCGCAGCTCGGCCTCGGCGGCAAAGTCCATACCGAAAGCGCGGCCGGTCAGGTCAAGGCTGGTATCGCCCCGCAGGATGGTCACGCCGTGGCGCTGGCAGTGGTCCAGATAGATGGCATACTCCCGCCGCACCTTGTCCACCGGGCTGAGGAAGAGCCCGGGCCAGCGGCGGGCACGCTTGTGGGTGCTATGCCGGACAGTGGTGTCCGTGCAGGCAGTGTCCGTGTGCCGGAACTTCTGGCTCAGGAAATGTCGCACCGCCAGCACCGCACAGAGGACCGCCAGCAGGATACCGAGCACAGTCAGCATCGACATCCCGTTGATGAGCGGTTCTGCGTCCTCGGCGGCCTTTTGGGCGTTGGCGATGACCTCATCGGTAGATACGATCTCAGTGCGCTCCAACGGTTTGGGCGGAAAGAGGGTGAAGAGCCAGTGGATGAACTGCAGGATGCCGTGGAACAGCCAAGTCACACCCTGCACCACAATGTTGTTCAAAAACAGCTGCAGCACCGGCACGATCCCGCCAAAGTAAACGGCAGACGCAGCCGCCTTTGCACCGGCAACCACAACACTGCGGCTGAGCAGGAACGGCCCTGCGCACACCGCCGCCAGCACGCCGCCGGAAAGCAGCAGATAGCCCGGCCGGGTGGAGATCTCCGGGTCATGCCGGGTGGTGCGGTTGAACCCCACCAGAAGCACCGCTGCCGCCGTCGCAAAGGGCAGGGCCGCCGAAAGCACCGCGTTGGCGTTCCACAGCAGCATTGCCACTGCAAAGAAGGGCCATACCCGGCAGAGCCAGCACAGGCGCTCGGCCTGCCGCACCGGCGAAAGGGCAAAATCGCCGGTGTAGGCCAGCAGCACTGGGTAGACTGCCGCCGGGAAGTAGCAGAGCTTGTCCGCCCCTGTAGGCAGGAAGAGCAGCGCCGCCGCGCTCAGGGCCGCAAGAGTGGTGCGAAGGGGACGGCTGCCCTCAAAGCAGGAGGCCAGACCAAAGCAGAGGGCAGGCCAGACCAGCACCAGCGGCATGGGTGTCCCGCCGAAGCTGGCGGCAAAAAAGCCCGCAAAGGCATAGTAAAAGCCCAGATCACCTGCCAGGCGTAGGGTATGTAAGAACATCATGCGCCCGCCTCCCCTGTCTGGACCGTCTCTACGGCCATTTCCGGAGTGAGCACCAGCAGCGGAATGCCAGGCAGGGGCCGCACGGCAGCACGCACAGCTTCTTCCGGCTCCGTTGTCACCACGATGCAGCCGACCTGTTCCTGCGGGTGGTAGTATTCGGCGCAGAACCGCGCGCAGGAAAGGACGGTCTGCCCGGTGGCGCGGCCCAAAATTTCCAACACCCTGCGGTAGTGTTCGGGGCCGTAGCCCTGCGGGGTTTCCAGCGGCTTTCTCCACTCCTCACCGGAGAGAGCCGCATTGAGCAGCAGGTCAAAGGCAGCGTTTGCCGCAAAGCGGTAGGACACCGCCTTTTCTTCCAGCCTCCGGCAGATTGTGCGGGCCATGGAGTAGCAGAGCTCCGCCGGTTCCGGGTGGTCGTAATCCTTGGTATCCGCATGGACTAGCACCACTGCCCGGGGCTCAGTGGTGTAATCCCACTTTTTGACCATAAGTCCCTGCCCCCGGACGCTCTGCTTCCAGGCGATGGAGCGCATGGGGTCACCGCTGGTGTAGGGACGGTAACCCGCCGTGAGAATAGGATCCTCGTAGAGATAGCGGTTCACCGAAAGCTCGCCCAGAAAACCGCCCAGCATCTCTTCCAGTTCCGGCAGAGCGCACTCCCTGGGTGGAACAATGAGCTCGTGGAAGCCCCGCTCGGTGCGGGACTGTTCCACAAGACCCAGAAAGTCGCCGCCGATGACCTGCATCGGTTCCAGCACATAGCGGCCCCGGCGTTCCAGCCTGAGGGCGGTGGAGAAATCTGCCTCCTGCCCCGGGCGCAGCCAGGTGGTGAACCGCACCGTGTGGCCCCAACCTGTCTGATCCTGCGTAATGTGGTGCTCCGCGCAGGGAAGAAACTCCTTGCTCAGGTGGAGCTTTGCCGCCAGGAACATCTTCCAACGGGGGCCGCTGTTCCGGACAACGAGGTGGATCACGGCGGGCTCCCCGGCTTCCACAAGATGATCCTCCACTTCCAGCCGCCCCTGCACATCGTCAAGGCTGTGGACTGTGCTGTAACGCTCCAGCCCAAGGGCTGTGGCCACCAATAGCAGCGCGAAGATGACGGCGCTCATTCCGCACTCTCCAACGGCACAGTGATCTCGGCCAACAGCTTGCGCATCCGCAGAGCGGCGGCTTCGGCGTTCATGCTGCTGCCCAGAGAAATGCGGTGAGAAAGCACCGCCGGGGCCAGCCCTTTGATGTCCTCGGGGATGACGTATTCCCTGCCCTGCAAGGAGGCATACGCCTGCGCAGCCTGATAGAGCGCCAACGCACCGCGGGTAGATACGCCGCTGACAAAGCCGCTCTGTGTGCGGGTGGCTTCCACGATGTCCATAAGGTAGTGCTTGACCTCCTCGGAAACCTTGACCTCCCGGTAAGCCGTGCGGACGTATGCGGTCTCCTCGGGAGTGACGACGGCCTGCAGCTCGTTCAGCACGGTCTGGGCCGAGGGGCGTGAGAGCACCTCCAGCTCCTGCTCCCGGGTCATATAGCCCAGCGACAGCCGCATGAAAAAGCGGTCCATCTGGGCATCCGGCAACGGGAAGGTGCCAAAGGATTCCAGCGGATTCTGGGTGGCCAGCACCATAAAGGGCTCAGCCAGGCGGCTGGTCACGCCGTCCACGGTAATCTGCCTTTCCTCCATGGCTTCCAGCAAGGCCGACTGGGTGCGTGGCGTGGCGCGGTTGATCTCGTCCGCCAGCACAAAGTTGGTGAAGAGCGGGCCGGGCCGGAACTCGAACTCGCCGGTCTTCTGGTTGTAGAAGTTGATGCCCGTCAGATCCGACGGGAGCAGGTCGGGCGTGAACTGTACCCGCCGGAAATCCCCGCCCACAGTCCGGGCAAAAGCGCGCAGAAGCATGGTCTTGCCGGTGCCGGGCTTGTCTTCCAGCAGGACATGGCCTCCGCACAAGAAGCTGACGAGGACTTTTTCAATGATGTCGTCCTTGCCCACGATGACCCTGGCACAGTTGGTGACGACCTTGTCCCGATAGGCGGTAAAAGCTGTTCGTTCCATAACGATACCCCTCTTTATTTTGATGAAACAGGTCTATTATATCACATTTTGCATCAGAGGGACAGTGATTTGAAAAAAAGGAGGCGGAGCCTCCCACATGGGAAACTCCGCCTCCTGCGGTGTATGAATTTGATTGCGCGCGAAGCGGCTTAGTACATGCCGCCCTTCCAAACCACACTTTTGGAGCCGAATCACGAATATCGGGAAACGTAGACTTTTGTAGAATTATCAAGGCCACAAGCCGATTTTTCCAGATTCTCCGTTTTTGCACGATCCACGCTTTTCTACGCAAATCTACGCCACTTACCGGGTGATTGGCGTAAGTTTTGGCGTAAGTTTCGGCGTAAGCAATTCCGCTTCATGCGTCGAAAATCACAGGTTGCCGGCGATCTGTTCAAAGGCTCTTTCAACTGATTCAAAGCTGCTGTGCGTGTAGACATCCAACGTCACACTGGCATTGGAGTGCCCCATCAGGTATTGCAGGCTCTTCACATCCAACCCGGCCTGCTGGACATTGGTGCAGAAGGTGTGTCGCAGCACATGAGGTGTAATGCGCGGAACAGGTTTGCCGTACACCTTCTCAAACTTTCCCTGCACGCCACGCATATAGTTTTCCAAGTGCATTGCCACCTTCGGCATCCCGGATTTGTCCAGAAAGAGAAATCCGCTGCAACCATCTACCAACGCTTCCACTTTCGTGGACGCTCTAGCTTTTACTACACGCCGCAACGCTGCACAAACGGTATCTGTCATGGGAACATTGCGGATACCGCTTTTTGTTTTCGGCGGTGTGACAAAGTAGGGCTTTTCAGCCGTCCGGCAAAGCTGCCGCCGGACATGGATACAGTGCCGTTCAAAGTCGATATCTGCTCGTGTCAGGCCATACAACTCACTCACACGCAAGCCGGTTCCCATAAGAATGACGATATCATCATAATAGTTGCCGCCATAGTCTTGAACGAATTGCAGATATTTCTCCTGCTGTTCTCTGGTCAGGGCATTGCGCACATAAGCGTCCTTCGGCACAACGTCCGACAGCTTGAACTTGAATGGATTCTTGCGGATGATGTCATCCTCTACCGCCATCTCAAACGCCGGTCTGACAACGCTTTGCAGGATTCCTATGGTGTTTTGCTTGAAACCGCTGTCATGCAGAAACACGAACCAGCCTTTCGCATCGGACAATTTTACCGTTTTGATGGCTTTTTGCCCGAAAGGGTCCGCATGAATCCGCTTGACCGCTGTGTTGTACGACCGAAGTGAATTGGGTTTCAACCCACGTTTCAGGTTCATATAGCGGTCAACCAGATCAGCCACCGTCATCTCTCCGGCGGCGTAGTCGATGCCGTCTGCCAGATCGCGCCACAGTTCTTCCTCTTTTTTCCGCAGCTCTGTCAGGGATTTAGCGTAAATACAACGCCGTTTCTTGTGGATATCGGTATAACGATAGTCGTAGGTGCCGTTTGCTCTCTGGCTTTCGCCATCCTTCAAAACACGGCCCTTGCTATCCTTGCGCTTTTCAGGCATTTAGAAGCTCCTTTCTGTGAAAAGCGCATATAGGGGTTGATTTTAGTATACCATACCGACCATGCGATTTCCACCGATATCGAATAGAAAAGACGTTGCATCATTCTCAAATAGAATACGCCTGCTCGATAAAGCAATCAAACAGACGGCGCTTGATCAAACGCTTGTTGCCCACCCAAAGGACAAATTTGCATTTATCTTCATTCGTAATTTCACGCAGTTTGTTGATGCCAATGCCGGAGTAAGCCGCAGCCTCCTCCAGCGTCAGATTGCTCTTTTCCCAAATCGGGACATCTTTCATAGGCATTTTCCTTTCCTTGTAGCTGTGCTGTGTGCCAGCAAGTTTTTCAAGCTTTCTTTCCGATTCATCCAATCAATGCTTTCAGCCGTTCCAGCTTCTCCTGTGCGGTTTCCCTGCGGAAACTGGCCCCAATGCAGGAGATTGGAACACACATTTCCAGCAGGCGGTCATAGATGCGGGCATGAGCAGTATCTTGTGGGTGCCGTATCTCGTCCAGCGTCAGGTTTGTGGTGACGATCAGCGGCTTCCGGCTGCGGTATCGGCTGTCCACGATGCTGTAGATCTGTTCCAGTGCGTACTCGGTACCACGCTCCATGCCGAAATCGTCAATGATGAGCAGGGGATAGCGGCAGAACTTGTCCACAATATCATTTCGCCCGGAAAAGCTGCCGTTCAACTCGTTCAGGATTCGGGCAAAGTTCGTCATCCGCACAGGCACTTCCTGCTCCATCAGAGCGTTTGCGATGCATCCGGCAAGGAAACTCTTGCCGGTGCCAACACCGCCCCAGAGAAGCAGCCCAAGGTTCTCTGAACGCATGGTCTGCCATTGCTCCACATAGCGATGTGCATGGTGCATCTGCGGGCTGCGGCCATTGTCGTTTGCAAATGTCCAGTCCAGCATTGCCGGGTCAGAAAATCCCTCGGCTTTCAGCCGCCGCACAAGGTCGATGTGCTTTTGTTGGTTAATAAGGGCTTCCTGCTGTTCTCTTTCCGTGCGTTGGCAGATGCATTCGATTGGGTGCTTGTTCTTGCCCATCAGGACAAGACCTTTGGGAAAGAAGGCTTCTTTGGGCGTTTGGCACTTGCCGCAATAAAGCAGACCGTCCTTGCCATAATAATCTTCTGGATTTTCGGGAATACTGAAAACGGACTGTTCAAAAATTTTTTCAATCGTCTTTATAGGCTTTCTCCTTCCACAAAGGTGTAGTCCGGGATACCCGGTGTTGTCTTTTTCTCTGTCTTCTGCCGCTTTGCCCAGATACGAAGTGTAGCAGCATGGTCGGCGTACTTCTTTCCGGTAGACTGGATATAAGCGGACAACTGCTCAATCAGACCATCCAGCCCTGCAAAGTCAGCCTTGAGCCGCTTGTACTCCTTTTCCGTTAGAAAGACATTCTGGTATTCTCCCAACGATAGACGAGCATTGTTTGATCTTATCAGGTGGTTATCATTCAGGTTGTTCTTATTACGTTGGTTAGGTGTGCATTTCTGCGCGATCACACTGCTCGTTTCTGCACAGTCATGCTCGGCGTTTTTGCATACTGTGACAGCGCAATTTTGCGTAGTGTACGGAACCTTGAGCAAAATGCGGCTGGGCTTGGAAAATCCACTGCGGATACGTTCCACGAGCTGTGCGTTTTCCAGTTCGGAGAAAGAGCGCGTTACACTGGAAATGCAGCACCCTAAATCTTTTGCCAGATGGGAAAGCGGATAGATCACATAAATGTGCCCCTGTGTATCGATCCAGTTATTCTTTTGAGAAAGCGTAGCCCGGTCAAGCAGCAGGGTATAGAGCAGTTTTGCCGTGTGGCTCAGGTCTGTATCCAGCAGAAAGCGGGCATAGGGCAGATATTGCGGCAGTGGCATATTGGGTTTCAAGTAATCCGAAATGGAATTCACCTCCATTTTTACATCCGAATTAGTGCTAAACCGTTTGAGAGTTTTGGTTTCCATCATTATTCAGACGATCTTTTACCGTCTGAAGATACCGACTGGCACGGTCGATAAAAATCAGCAGTTTCTCATTGTTCTTCGGTTCAGTAAGAATATCCGGGTATTCACGAAAGCACATTTCCCACCGCCGGACAAAATCCTCCTGCGCTCCCTGAATCTCGCACATCATGGCTTCGCCATCTGCCAAGCGGCGAGGTGAATAGATGCTCTTGACGGCATCCTTGAGATTCTGCTTTTCTTCCTTGTTGAGTCCTTTCTTATGCCCCTGAATGTCTTGCTTGAAGGTCGTTATAAACTCATTGCCCTTTGAAGGCGAAGAATACGAATCCGTGATACTGGAATCCCGTTCGCCTTTAGGCTTACGAAGCTCTGCCACAACTTCGGGACGCTTTTCCTTTGGAACCTTTGCAATCGAGGAAATTTCACGGTCGGTTGCCCGGATCTTTCCACTCAGGATTTCTTTCTGCGCTCCGGGTACTGCCTCCTCCGCAGCTTCCACACCTTTTGCAAATTGCTCTGCACGGTAAACATAACTTTCGGATGTTCCATGTTCCGCAGCGACCTTCGACCGTGAACCGTGCTTTGTGCGGTCTGGTTCATTTTGAACCAGACCACTTTCAGATGCCAAAGTATACTGATTGCCGTGAAACGATTTGATTTGCTTTTCCGCTTCTGCCTGCTTTCCGATCAGGAACTTTTTCTGTTCTGGGGTCAGGTTTCGCCGCCCAAGCTGATTTTTACAGATCCATACGAGTGCTTCATAACGGCTGGAAAATTCTTTTTCGATGACTTCAAATGGAATAAATGGATATTTCCGAAGAATTTGATAGCGTGTATGTCCATCCACAATATAGCCGTTCCACGTGATGATCGGATTCAGTACACGTTCTTCTTTTAGGATGTTCATTTCCAGTTGGTGGGTTTCCTCAAACGACGGAGGGTTGATTTGATTCTGGAACTCCGGATCGATTTTAAGCTGGCTCAGTTTTGTCATAAGCAAACCATCCTTTCTGAAATGAAATAGAATATCATTGTTCTTACGCCGTTCTCTCTGCATGGTGTTCCTGCCCCTTTCCAGCGGCGTTTTCCGGCTCTCCTTTTCAGGATCTTCGCCGGGTATCCCATGCAGACGGTCATGCGGTTTTCAAGGTTCAATGAAGGCTTTGAAATTAGATTAACACATTCACACAAGATTTTTTAGGAGGCCGTACCTCCGGTTTTTGGTTATAAAAAAGCGGAAGTAGTGCTTCCGGTTTTCTGCTGCAAACCATTGAGAAAATTGTATCACATCGTAATTTTTTTTTTTTTTAGGAACTAGTAGTTCCGGTTTTTAAGGGTTTTGAAGTGAATTCAAAAGTGAAATCGGAACTACTGGTTCCAGTTTTTCGTATCATCGTAATTTCAAATTTGGAGTGCCGCGCTCTCTGCATGGCTTTCCTGCCCCCTTCCAGCGGCGTTTTCCGGCTCGTCCTCATAGGGTCCTTCGCTGGGTATCCCATGCAGACAGTCATGCGGTTTTCAAGGTTCAATTAATGTCTTGCTGGTAGCTTATCACACTTTCAAAAGAATTTTTAGGACATGACAGGTCCGGTTTTGCGTGGATTTTATCCTGAATTTTCTTGAAAATCGGACATCGTGCCTGGTGCGTTAGATAAGTATATCGTATCCTTTTGCTGCTGAACAGGAAGTATTCGTTCCGGTTTTGAGGTCTTTTTTCGGCTTTTATGGGCAAAAACCGGAAGCTTTAGTTCCGGCTAACCACTAGATTGCTTTTATCATAGCAGAAATCTCGTTGATTTTTTAGGAGGTCGCACCTCCGGGTTAGACACGAGAAGCCGAAAGTATGACCTCCACTTTTTCATACAACTTACTTTAGCTGCGTGCATTTCGTTTTGCACAAAAATAACCGCCAGTTTCAAAGATTTCTTTGAAACGAACGGCTTGATAATGAAAGTTCTTTTGATTTTTACTTGGCATGAGCGAAGCTTGCCTAACGAGTTTTTTTGATGACTGAAAGCTGTCATAGAGTACGCAAGCAGTGCAGACGTATATACATCTGCGAACTTGTCGGGGCGAAGCCCCTCCATCTGCTGTCGTAGACCGTTCTGTCGCTTAAAAGCCCCACTGGGGCTTTCATTGCTCCGCTCCGCTGCGCAAACGCGAACTTTGCTCTGCAAAATGCTTGTTGAGAAATCCCAAACCCTTGAACTGCATCGTGCCGATGCAGGCTGCGCAATTTCATTGCTATTGCTGTACCGTTATGGCTTTACCGATGGCGAAGAGTATCTGCTGATCGGTACGGCAATATACTTTCACCTGACAAAACGCCGCGCCAAAAAGACGGAGGAACAGGCCATGGATAACCTGTGGCTGGAACTGCCGTGGTGGTTTGTCTGAAGAGGCAGAATGGAATGTGAACGGAAAATGTATGTGTTGCTCTATAGATTTATGGTACATTATGAGAACGTCGCTAATTTTGAAATTCCATTTTTCTTGTGGAATCTTGTGACTATCTCATAGTTCCGCAAAAGCACCGTCGTGTACTTTGACGTAGCTTTTGGTATCTTTTAGTGTCTAAAATGGCTCTTTGTACCCAGAACCGTACCCGAGAATTTTGGGGTATGAAACTCGACACTTACGGTTACCATTTTACCATGCCCATATTAAAACCCTAACAACCCGTGTAGTGTTTGTCTGCGGGAAGTGCAGGCCACCGGCCAGAGCGAGATGATCTGAAGTTGGAGCAGGAGAAAAATATTTCAAAAGAATGCAGTGTCCGTTGAAGAATTTTGCCACAATATGCTATAATGACTACTATAGGCAGATCGTATTGTGTCGTGCGAATGGACAAAAACGGATACGGAGGAGATCCTTATGACGATTTTGATCGTAGATGATGAGTTCCGGATTGGGCAACTGATTCGGAGACTGATCCACTTTGAAGAGCTGGGTCTGGAGCTGATCGATGTATTCGACGATAGCGAAAAGGCCTTGGGGGCGATTTTGCTTCACCATCCGGACGTTGTGATCTCCGATATAAAGATGCCGGGCATGGATGGTCTGGAACTGGTGCGGCGGACACAGGAGGCAGGGATTGCATCGCGCTTTGTCTTTGTAAGCGGCTTCCGGGAGTTTGAGTATGCCCACAAGGCCTTGCAATATGGCGTGGAAGACTATCTTCTGAAGCCCGTGAAGGAAGAAGATCTGAACAATATTCTTCAGAAACTGAGCGATGGTCACGAGCAGGTGCTGCAGCATCGGCGGGAAGAAAAACAGTTGCAAGAAGAAGCGCGCCGGGGCCGTTATATCCGGGGATTTGACCTGATTCAGGCCATCGAAAGTGCTGGAGAGTGGGTCGATTGGCAGGAACTGAACCGGATGATGCAGAGTAATGTACAGAATGGGAAGATGCTGGCTTTTCTGTTGCAGTTGGATTATTACGATGCTTCCCAGCAGGATGACATCCAAGACCGCATGGTTATCAACAATCTAATTACCATGACGGAGGATCGACTGCGGCCACATTTGTATGAGCAACTGTACGCCGTGCAGGATAAGACCCTAATGATCGGTCTGTTGAACTACGCCCCCGCCGCAAGCACGATGGTGCGGCAGGAATTGTACACCGTGTATGCCGATGTGCGGCGGTATCTGTCGGGATTCCCGGAGTATGTCGCTACGCTGGCGTTCGGTGAAGAGATCACACCGCAGCAGGGAAAGTTGTCACTTCAAACGGCCCGCCAGCGGATGAATTGGCGGATCGCGCTGGGGGCAAACCGGATCATCGGGCCGGAACACTTTGTTACTAATCCAAAACTCGGAGAGCTGGATACCATTGCCCGCGCCCAGCTGCAGAATGCGGTAGAAGCTTTGAACGCTGCGGCGGCAAGCCGCGTGTGGCAGGATCTGGTGCGTCAGATTCAAAGCAATCCCCAGAATGACCCGGCCTTGTACTATACGCTGGCTCGGTGTTTCCTGAATACCTTCTACGGCGACCTGACTTGGGATGAGCGCCGTACCCGGCAGTGTCGAAATTGGCTGGAACAGGTGCGGCATTGCTGGCAGCTTCCGCAGCTGAACGAACTGGTGGAACAGGCTATCGCGGAAGAATTGCAGACCCAGCAAAAGGAATTGGACAACCAAACGGCTCGTCCGGTGCGGATGGCCTTGGATTACATTGCCGAGAATTATGCACAGAAGATCGGGCTGGATGAAATCGCCGAAATGCTGCAGATGAACAGCTCCTACTTTTCCACGCTGTTCAAAAAGGAAACCGGAAGGAACTTCCAGAATTATCTGACGGAATATCGCATTGAAAAAGCCAAAGAGCTGCTGCGCACCACAAATGAGACCATGATGAGCGTTGCCGAGCAGGTGGGGTATCAGGACACGCGGTATTTCAGTCAGTGCTTTGTCAAAGTGGTGGGAGTAAAGCCTTCGCTGTACCGAAAAATGTATTCCTGAGAGGTGAATGCAATGAAGTGGATGGATCGGGTGTGGGCACTGCTGGTGCTGGCTGCCGCCGCAGTACTGGGGGCACTGTTATGCGGACATATCATCGGTGCAAAGCAGGCACAGACAGCGCTGCTCTTGGTGGCAACAACGGCGCTGCTGGTGCTGGCCGGGACGCTGGTATGGATCGGAAAACAGCTGCAGGATATTCTTCGGCGGCTGAAGGAGCAGGAGTATACTAGCTTGCTGCCCGACGAAGAAAAAAATAAGGCGCTGCCGTTTTATCCGCAGCTGTGGGATGCGGTGATGAACCAAGTAGATATGGCCAAAGAGAGTGACGCTGCAGAAGAATACGAGCGACAGGCAACGTTGCAAGCCTTGCAGAGCCAGATCAACCCGCATTTCCTTTACAATACGTTGGAGTGTATCCGGGGTCAAGCACTGATGGATGGCAATACCAGTGTGGCCGATATGCTGGAGGCGCTGGGAAATTTCTTCCGTTATAGCATCAGCCGCCGGGAAAACGTGGTAACACTGGCGGATGAGATTAACAACATCCGCAGCTATATGCTGATCCAGAATTACCGCTTTTTGAATCGGTATCAGTTTGAGCTGGAATTTCTGGAGGACGAAGAGCCGCTTCTGGGCTGCTATGTACCCAAACTGACCCTTCAGCCTATTGTGGAAAATGCACTGATCCACGGGTTTCAAAATCAGAAGTCCGGCTGTGTGACTTTGACGGTGGATGCCTCGGATAGTATGTTGATGCTTACGATCTCAGACGATGGCGAAGGCATGGATGCCGCAGTTCTGGAAGAACTGAACCGGAAGATTCAGAGCCGCCAGACCCTTTTGCGGAAACCTGCTTCCCACGGGAACGGCATCGCGCTGCAGAATGTGAACCGCCGTATCATGATGCTATATGGGCGGTCCTACGGCTTGCACGCTTATTCCACGCCGGGTCGCGGCACGGATGTGGAAATCATACTCCCGCGGATCACCAAGGCGGAGGTGACACCATGAACCCGGTCCTGATGCGAGCGAAGGCATTGGCCTTTGGAACAGAAGAGCATACAGAGGCCCGCGATCTTGATTTTGTGCTGCGCTGCGGGGAGCTGACCGCGCTAGTGGGAGAGCAGGACTCCGGGCGGCAGACACTGTTTGACGGCCTGAACGGAAACTGCGCTGTGCAGCGTGGCATGATCCTGACCCCGGAGGGGAAAATCTTTCCGCTGCAGAAAAAGGTATTCGCAGCGGGCAGTTTTTTCACTGAGGAAACCAGCAGCCGGGTGCAGGGGGTGGAATTGACAGAAATGTTGTTTCTGATGCAGCCGGGGGGCTGCAAGCGGCTGCATTGGAATACCGCCCGACGGCGGAAGTGGGCGCAGGAATTGCTGGATCAGGTGCAGCTGGAACGCGATGTCCGGGAGGACGTGAGCCGCCTGAGCTCCATGGAGTGCTTCCAGCTCAATCTGGCCGCAGCTTTGGATTCCGGCGCAAGCCTGATGACCATTCAGGAGGATTTCGAGGGCTTTTCGGTGGCGGACTTCGACCAGCTGGTGCCGATCCTGAAAAAGCTCCAGCAGACCACAGGATTGGCCATCTTGCTGAACACCAACAGCTTACGGGCGCTGGAAAAGCTGGCCGATGAGGTGTTCGTGTTCCGGAATGGCACCATTGCCAAAAAGCTGCGGGGGGAGAAGATCGCTCCCCGCACCATTCTGGATCATTTGGGTGGTGCGCAGGCCGCTTCAGAGGCACCCCGGCCACAGCGGGAAACATTGTTTGCCATACAGGGGCTCCGGGTGCGGGGATGCTCCTGCCCCATCGTGCTGCACCGGGGTGAGGTACTCCACGTGGTGGACTATGACGTGAGGGAAAAACAGGAGCTTTACCGCATCCTTTCAGGGCAGCAGCTGGCACCGGGGGTGTCCCTGCAATATGAGGGGCATCTGCTGCCGCAGAATTGGTCCTGCAATCCGGAACGCTACCCTATCACGGCGCTGGATCGGTTCGGGGCGCAGGGGCTGTTCCCCCAGATGTCGGTGGCGCAGAACCTGATCTTTCCGGCCTTGCGGCGGCTCTGCGGGCCGTTTGGACTGCTGGACAAAGGGCTGGAACGGGCGGCTTTGCAGGAGTGGGATGGGAAGGACCAGCTGAATGGAAAAAATATGGCACAGCTGACCCAAGCGCAGGCCATCGCCCTGCAGATGGAAAGCTGGACCCTTGCCCGCCGGAAGGTGCTGATCCTGCTGGAGCCCTTCCTGCACACGGACAACGCCAGCCGCTCGGTCTTGCAGCGGGCGTTTGCCCGGTTCCGGGAGCAGGGTGGAGCCATTCTGGTGATCTCTTCCAGCCGGACATCCTACCTTGGCATTTCGGAACAAGACGCCGCTGCAGAGCAGTGGGCACCATGGTACGACCGGATCTTGGATGTTCAGGAGGTGTGCCGCGATGAAACATAAAATTCCGCGTGTGGCAGCACGCTTTCCGGCTTTTTGGCTGATCCTGACGGTATATCTGCTGGAATTTGGCGTGCCGGGGCCGGGCCAGTGCCATCTGATCCTGCGGCAGTTGAGTATGTGGGTCCCGGCGGTGCTGGGCATGATGCTGATGCGGCTTTCGGGCAGCTACAACATGGCGGTGGGAGCCCAGATGACCTTTTCGGCGGCGTTGCTGGGGGTCCTGCTGCAACGGTTCTCCGTTCCAGTGTGGGCGGCCTGTGCTGTGGTGCTGGTTGTGGCCGTGGCGCTGGGGATCCTTTATACAGTGCTGTCCAGCCGGCTGCAGATCCCGCTGTTTTATCTGTCGCTCTGCGTTCACCTGCTGCTGGACGGCCTGAACGGCTTTTTCTACCGGATGACCAGACAGACCTCTAATTATGCTTATGCAGGCGCGGATCGCACCCGCTGGCTGGGGGTGCCGCTGTGGTGCTGGATCGCGCTGGCGGCGCTGGCGCTGGGGACTGCCTATCTAAACCGCACCACCTATGGCCGCTCCCTTTTTCTGCTGCCGTGGTATCACGATGTCCGTTGGCAGGAGATCGGTGAAAGCCGACGGATAAAAACCGGGACAAGGCTGAAGCTGGACCTCATCCTTGGGGCTGCAAATGTCCTGAGCTGCGTTCTGGTGGGGCTTTCTGGGATCCTATTGGCTGTGCGGGGTGGAACAACGGCTTTTTACTCCAGCATGAACTATACTTGCCGCATTCTGACGGCGGCTTCCATCGGCGGATGGATGAACGCCACCCGCTGCAGCCTTCCGGTGGGGGCGCTGCTGGGCAGTATGAGCCTTGTGCTGATCCTGATGCTGGAAGTCCATCTGCGGATCAGTAGTTCGTATGTGGAGTATTGCCTGAGTGCTGTGCTGATCCTGCTGAGCGCGGCGTGGGGCTCTGTCCAAAAGAAAAAAAGACTGCAACCCAAAAATCGTATCACTTAATCCAAAACTTGTCTCGTTGTAACAAAATCTTTTGTGTAATATAATGGCCTCAACAGAAGCGGAACGTCAGAAGTTCCGTATCACAGCAGAAAACCGAAACGTACCCGAACAAAAAAGAAGGAGATTTTGTTATGAAAAAGATCACGCGCCGCAGCTTTCTGAAAGCGTCTGCTGCCGCTATGGTAGCTTCTGGTCTGGCCGCCTGCGGCGGCTCTGCATCCTCCACCGCAGCCTCTTCTGTGACAAGCGCCGCAGGTTCTGCCGCAGCTGCAGGCAAGGGCACCATCGGCATCCTGATGCCGACCCTGAACGCTGAATTCTTTGCAGTCACAGCCAACTCCATGGCAGCGCGGCTGGCGGAAGAGGGTTACACCGGGAACATTCAGGGGTTTGACAACGATGCGGCACAGGCTGTTTCCGTCATCGAGAATTTCATCACCGATGGCGTGCAGGGCATTGCTTATATGACTGTGGACACGGCAGGCGATGACGCCTTGAAGGACGCCATGGATGCAGGGATCAAGGTATTGACCTGCGGTGTGGAAAATGCGAACTACGATGTCTGCCAGATCATGGATAATAAGGCAACGGGTTACCAGGTTGGCGAAATGGCGGCAAATTACATCAACGAGAACTTTGGCGGTTCTGCCAAGGTGGCTTACATTACCTCAACTAAGAGCCAGAACATGATGGACCGTGTGGAGGGCTACCGCCAGGCCATGGAAGAGCTTTGTCCGGGTGCCGATGTGGTCTACGAGGCCGAGTGTGTGGATGTTGGCCAAGGCACGACCTTTGCCGAGAACCTGAACACTCTGCACCCCGATTGCAAGATCATCCTCAGCTACTCCGATACTTACACCAAGGAGATCGCGGAGGTGTGGAATGCGTTGAGCTATCCGAAGGATGCCGCCTGCTTTGGCCACGACGCAGAGGCAGCTGTGCTGAAGAACATTGCCGAGGGCGGCTACATCAAGGGGACCGTTTCGGCGGGCGATCCCGGTGTTGCGATGGCAGAGGGTATGATCGGCTGCCTGAACGGGGAGTACAAAGATCATGAGCTGGTCGTTATGGCCGGAACAGAAGTCACGCCGGCCAACGTTGGCGATTTTTATAAGGCCTGACCGCGGAACCATCTGAAACAAGCCGCCCTCATGCGTCGCGTGAGGGCGGTCTTCTAAAAAAGAAAGGAGAAAAGCCGTGGCAGGAGCATCAGGAAAAGTTGTGCTGAGGACAGATCATCTCAGCAAGGAGTTTCCCGGCGTCAAGGCACTGGATGATGTTTCCATGGAGTTCCGGGAAGGCGAAGTCCACTGCCTGATCGGGGAAAACGGAGCAGGAAAATCCACGCTGATCAAAGCCATCGCAGGCTACCACGCCCCCACCAGCGGCACCATTACGGTGCATGGAAAAGAATATTCGGAGATGACCATTCCGCTGGCAGCGGAATGCGGCATCCAAGTTATTTATCAGGAGTTCAACAACGTTCCGCCCCTGACCGCCGCCGAAAATGTTTTTCTTGGCGTGCGCACCAATTCCGGCCTGTTCGTGGATTTTGAGGGCCGCCGGAAAGCCGCCAAGGAACTGTTCCAGCGGCTGGGCGTTGAGCTGGACCCGGATCAGATCGTGGGGACCATGAGCCCCGCCCAGATGCAGATCGTGGAGATCGCAAAATCCGTGAGCAAGAACGCGAAGATCCTGATCATGGACGAGCCCACCGCTCCGCTGACTGTGGACGAAGTGAAGCTTTTGTTCAAGATCATCCGGGATCTGAAAGCGCAGGGAGTGACCATCATCTACATCAGCCATCGGCTGGAAGAACTATTTGAGATCGGCGACCGGATCAGCGTCATGCGGGACGGCAAGTATGTCTGTACCATGGACGTGAAGGATGCGACCCAGCAGAAGCTGATCGCGGCCATGGTGGGCCGCGAGGTCAGCCAGACCTGCCCCGCCCGCTCCAATGTGATTATCGGGGAAGAGCTGCTGCGGCTGGAACACGTTTGCGGCAACGGCGATACCGATATCAACTTCACCTTGCACAAGGGCGAGGTGCTGGGCTTTGGCGGTCTGGTGGGTGCCGGACGAACGGAACTGATGGAAGTGATCTATGGTGCCCAGCCGCTGGAAAGTGGTCAGATCTACTACAAGGGTCAGCCGGTCAAGATCGACAGCCCTCGTAAAGGCATCAAAACCGGTATTGGTCTAGTGCCGGAGGACCGCAAGGGCAAGGGCCTGTTCCTGGATAAGAACGTTGCCTGGAATTCAACCATCAATTGCTTGGATCGCTTCGCCAAGGGTACGTTTGGTTTAGTACGCACCAAAGAGGTGGAAAAGGAAGCTGAAAAATACCAGAAAGCGTTCAATATCAAAACGCCTAGCCTGAACCAGCTGGTCATGAATCTTTCCGGCGGCAACCAGCAGAAAGTGGTTTTGGCCAAGACCATGGCGGCAGATGCGGAGGTCATCATTTTTGATGAGCCCACCCGCGGCATCGACGTAGGGGCCAAGCAGGAGATCTATAACCTGATGAACGAGCTGGCTGCGCAGGGCAAGGGAATCCTGATGGTGTCCTCCGATATGCCGGAGCTGCTGGGTATGTGTGACCGCATCGTGGTGATTTCCGAAGGCCGACAGACCGGCATCGTGGACAAAGAAGATTTCAGTCAGGAAACGATCCTGTCGCTGGCATCCATCAGTGCCGTCAAGGATGCTTGACGGGGAAGAAAGGTAGTGCAAAATGGATCTGTATAAATTCTATAAAAAATACGGCCTGTTTGTGATCTTGGCCATTTTCATCGTTGTATTCTCCGCACTCAACACTCAGTTTCTGACCCCCGGCAACCTGCTGAACATTCTGCGCCAGATCTCCATGTTTGGCATTGTGGTGGTGGGTTACACCATGGTCATGATCAGCGGCGGATGTGACATGTCTGTCGGCGGTCAGCTGGCACTGTGCGGCATGTTTGCCGCCACCCTGAACGTTACCTACGGCCTGCCCACTTTTGTGGTAGTCATCCTGACGTTGATGCTGGGGGCGCTGTTCGGTTTGATCAACGGCCTGCTGATGAACGTATTCAATATCATGCCCCTGATCGTTACCTTGGGCACCATGCTGTTCTTCCAGGGTGCTTCCTACATCATCTCTGGCGGTGTGGCTATCTTCGGCCTGTCCGACAGCTTCAAGTTTATCGGTCAGGGTTATCTGGGTTTTGTGCCTCTGCCCATCGTCATCCTGCTGGTCATCGGTATGCTGGGTTACATCGTGCTGCACAAGACCTATTTCGGCCGTCAAATCTACGCCATGGGCGGCAACCCGGAGGCTGCTCGTCTGGCAGGTGTGAACATCAAAAAATATCGCTTGGCGGTGTTTACTATTACGGGTATTCTGGCAGCGGTGGCTGGCATCATCATGGCCGCTCGTACCGGTTCGGCACAGCCTTCAGCTGGTGCTTCTTACCCCTTTGACTGCATGACTGCAGTGGTTCTGGGCGGCGTTTCCTTTGCTGGCGGCAGCGGCAGTATGCTGGGTGCTATGATGGGCGTGATCATTATTGGTGTGCTGAACAACGGAATGCAGCTTATTGGCATGGACAGCAATATGATTAACTGTGTGAAGGGCATCGTTCTGCTGATTGCCATCGGTATCGACAGTGTGCAACGAACGGGTAAAAAGGCAAAGAAAGTCTGATCTTCAGAATTATCGGCCCGGAATGAGAGCGGCGCTCCCGTTTCGGGTTTTTTTTGAAACAAGGAGAAATTTTTATGGCAATTCGTCAACCCATTGTTTCCGAAATCGCATACCGTACCTGGTGCATTGATGAATACGGCATGGATGCAATGTTCCTGCTGGAGGGCGATGAAAAAGCTCTGCTCATCGATACTGGCACCGGCGTGTTCGACATTCCAGAGCTTGTCCGTCAGCTCACCAATAAACCCGTCATGGTGGCTCTGACTCATGGCCACATCGACCATGCAGGCGGCATGGATCAGTTCGAGGAAGTGTATCTCCACCCGGCGGATTTTGCCATGGCGCAGGCGGTAACGCCCGAAGAACGCGGCGGTTATGTGGACACTATGCTTTCCATGTCAGATGGCATCTACAGCGTGACCCGCTATGATGTGGTGGTGCCCAAAACCCGTGCAAGGTTGCTGCCTTTGCAGGGGGGGACATACCTGCATCTGGGCAACCGCGATGTGATGGTCTTTGACACGCCGGGCCATACACCCGGTGGCCTGAGTTATCTGGATAAAAAGGAGCGGCTGTTGTTCAGCGGAGATGCCTGCAATATGAATACTCTGCTGGCTGCCATGGGCCAGCCAGCCACGGAGCGCACTTGTGTAACGGCGCTGAAGCAGACAGCAGAAAAGCTAGAAGCACTGCATCCGTATTACGACCGCCATTACAACGGCCATATCGGCTATGCTGATGCCAAAAGCTGTATGCCGATGCCGGAGTGTCTGGTGCGGGACTGTATCGCTCTGTGCGAAAACTTGCTCGCCGGTACTATTGTAGGCGAAAAAGTGGAGAATCCTTTCTGCGGCGAATGCCGTCTGGCCCGGAACAACACGATGCAGATCGTGTATCGGGATGATCAGGTGAAGTAAAGATGAAGCAATACCTTTTGATCGACATCGGAGGCACATTTATCAAATACAGCCTGACCGATGCCCATGCACAAAAAGTCTCCGGCGGTAAGGTGCCCACTCCTTTGACGGGCATGGATGACCTGCTGGCTGCCATCGAGGGCTTTGCAGCCCCATGGAAAGGCCAGTTTGAGGGCTGTGCCGTTTCCATGCCGGGCCGCATTGATACCAAACGCGGCATAGCCCACACGGGCGGGATACTCAGTGGGTTCATGTGGGAGCAGCCCTTTGCCGCTTTGCTGGAGCAGCAGCTGGGCGTTCCCGTGACCATCGCCAACGATGGCAAATGCGCAGCGGCTGCGGAAGCGTGGACCGGGTCTCTGGCCGGAGTGGATAACGGTCTGGTTCTGGTGCTGGGCACAGGCATCGGCGGCGGTATCATCCTGAACGGTAAAGTGTACATGGGGTCGCATTCGGCTGCAGGTGAAGTGAGCAACTTGGTCACCGAATTGGGCAGCATGGAGGGCGACGATTTCCGATTTGATGTGATCGGCAAGGTGGCAGAAAGCCCGGTGTGGGCCGGGAAGGCCTCCGCCAGCGGCCTGATCGCCGCCTATGCGGCAGAAAAGCAGCTGCCTGCCCATGGGCCGCAGCCCACCGGCGAAGAGATCTTTGCGGCTTATGCAGCAGGGGAGCCGGAGGCCTGCCGGGCTCTAAAAAAGTTTGCCCGCCGTGTGGCGCTGGGCATCATCGGCCTGCAAAGCGTGCTGGACGTGGAGCGGGTCGCCATTGGCGGCGGCATCAGCGCGGCGGATGCTCTGCTGCCTGCCATCCAGACGGAGCTGGATGACCTGTTTGCACGCTGCCCGGTGTTCCCCATGCTGGAGCCGGAGCTGGTGCGCTGCCGCTACGGCAATGATGCCAATATGATCGGCGCACTGAAGCTGTTTTTTGAACGGAACCCCGCCTGAACCACAACAAATTAAGATAGGAGTAGAAACTATGAGTGATTTTCGCAATGACTTTTTGTGGGGTGGCGCCTGTGCGGCCAACCAGTTTGAGGGCGCATGGGATGTGGATGGCAAAGGCCCCAGTGTCCCAGATATGTGTACCAACGGCTCCCATACCAGCCCGCGCTGGGTAACGGCCACCACTCTGCCCGATAAGCTCTACCCCAGCCACGAGGCCATTGACTTCTACCATCATTACGAAGAGGATATCGCGCTCTTCGCTGAGATGGGTTTCAAGACCTTCCGTACTTCCATCAACTGGACCCGCATTTTCCCCACCGGCATGGAGACGGAACCCAACGAGAAGGGCCTTGAATTTTACGACAAGGTCTTTGATTGTTGCAAGAAGCATGGCATCGAGCCACTGGTCACCATCAGCCACTACGAGCTGCCTTACGCGCTGGTGGAAAAGTATAACGGCTGGATTGGGCGAGAGGTCATCGACTGCTATCTGACCTATTGCAAAACCATTTTTGAGCGCTATAAGGACAAGGTCAAGTACTGGCTGACCTTTAACGAGATCAACATGGGCACGCTGCCCCACGGGAACTTCCTGGCAATCTGCCAGATAAAGGATTACACAGGCCCGGTCAATGAGATCCCGGATAACGAGGAATTGCGTTTTCAGGCTCTGCATCACCAGTTTGTGGCCAGCGCTCTGGCGGTCCGGTATGCCCACGAGCATTACCCGCAGTTCAAACTGGGTGACATGAACCTGTTTGCCACTTGCTATCCGCTGACGCCGGACCCGGAGGATGTACTGGCCTGCCAGCAGCGGGAGCAGATCGTCAACTGGTTCTGTTCGGACGTGCAGGTGCGCGGCGCATATCCCAGCTATATCCGGCGGTTTTTCTCAGAACACCACATCCAAATCAAAATGGAACCCGGCGATGAGGAGATTTTGAGAGAGGGGACGGTGGATTTCTACACCTTCAGCTACTATATGTCCAACTGCGTTACCACCCACCCCGGCGAGGGAAAAGTGGCAGGCAACGGCTTGGGCGGCACGGCCAACCCCTACCTCAAGGCTTCCGACTGGGGATGGCAGATCGATCCCAAGGGACTGCGCTACAGCCTGAACCAGATATGGGACCGCTACCAGATCCCCATGATGGTGGTGGAAAACGGTCTGGGTGCTTACGACGTCAAGGGCGAGGACGGAAAGATCCATGACAGCTACCGCATCGACTACCTGCGGGCCCATATCCAGCAAATGGCAGAGGCTGTGAAAGACGGTGTGGATCTGATGGGCTACACTCCGTGGGGCTGCATCGACCTCGTTTCGGCTTCCACGGGCGAAATGGCCAAGCGCTACGGGTTTATCTACGTCAACAAGTTTGACGATGGCACGGGTGACCTGAGCCGGGAGCGGAAAGATTCCTTCTACTGGTATAAGAAGGTCATTGCTTCCAACGGGGAAGACCTTGCCTGATCAAGTCGGTGAAGAAAAGACTTTTCAACTGCGAATTGGGCATGGGAGTTGAGTCTCTAACAGCACCAAAACAAGATCCGAACCTTTTTCCGGTAGGAGAAGGGTTCGGATCGTTTCATTTTGTCGTCCGAGAGCAAGGGGGCATATCAGAAATCCTAGGGATACTAGTGGGTCATGAGGAATTTGTCTCCACTGAGGCGGTTATGAGCCGCCAGCAATTTCGAAAGTCCGTTTTTCGCTAATCTACCTGCAGATTGCGTTAGCGGGAAAGAGCAAAGAAGGGGTATACTAGTGTCAGGAAACGCAGAAGCGAGCGTCGATGAGGAAATGGGCCGCTCCTGCAAAGTGTCTTATTTTCCACGCTCGGAAGGGGGTGGGAAGATACATGAGAAGGAGAACAATCATGAAGAAATGGATCTCTCGCCGGAATTTTCTGAAGGCAACGGGTATCTCTGCTGTGGCAGCGGGTCTGACTGCCTGCGGTGGTTCGTCCAGCTCCACCAGCAGTTCGACGGCATCCGGTTCGGCAGCTGCCAGCGGCGAAATGCCCAAGGTTGTTATGTACTACCCTCTGTCCTCAGTCCAACCTGATCAGGAAAAGGTAGCTAAGGCCATTCACGATTACGTGGCCGATAAAAAGGGTATCGACTTACAGTTGGAAGTGGTTCCCAGCAGTTCTTATAACAACCAGCTCAATCTAGTGATGGCAGGTAGTGAGCAGGTGGACATTGCTCTGGTTTGGGGCACCATGGTATCCAGTTGTGTGGCAAAGGGAGCACTCCTTCCGTTGGATGACCTGCTGGATGAATACGGTACGGATATTCAGGAATGTCTGGGAGACTATCTGCAGGCCGGTAAGGTGTCCGGTGTAGCCTATCAGGTGCCGGTCAACCGCTCGCTGTTCTATCAGGGCGGTATTGTGGTGCGCACTGATATTCTGGAAAAGTACGGGATCGATCCTGCTACGATCAAAACTACCGATGATTTGGATGGGATGTTCGAGACCATTCATGCGGGCGAGCCGGATATGGCCATGATGCGCCTAGAGGGTAGTGGTACGTTTGTCTACGCAGACTATGATCCGCTGGGCGATACCTTTGGTGTTCTGCTGAACTATGGTCAGGACGACGAGATTTCTGACTTGTTCTCCAGCGATAAATTCCGTACTGAGTGCGAAAAGCACCGGGAGTGGTTCAAGAAGGGCTGGATTGCATCGGATATTCTTACCACCACCGACGGTGCAGCGGAACAAATCAAGGCCGGAAAGCTTCTTGGTTTCTATGGTACTGTTGGCCCTGGCACTGCACAGGATAAAACTAATCAGTGCGGCCGGGATATGACGGTGATTCCGCTGAATACTGTGTTTTCGTATACTACAAAGGTGAATTCTTTTGGCTGGTCGCTTCTGAATAATAGCAAAAATCCCGAAGCTGCTATGCAGGTTCTGGATATGATGTACTCGGATCCCACCTTCCTGAACATGCTGGATTGGGGTCTGGAAGGTGTCCACTATAAGCTGAAGGAAGGCTCTGACCGTATCATCACTTTCGCAGATGGTGTGGATGCTTCCACCAGTGGCTATTTCCACAACTGGAGCTTTGCATTTGGTGACCAGCTGATCGCTTATTTCTGGGACGGCACGGAAGAGGACTTCCCGGAGCAGGTGCGTGCCATGAATGAGAGCGCCATGCTGAGTAAGGCCATGGGCTTTGCTTACGACGTGACACCGGTAAAGACCGAGTACACGGCAGTAACGAATGTCTGTGATCAGTATCTTAGCGCACTGGCTTATGGCTGCATCGACATCGACGACAATCTGCCCAAGTTCCTCAAGGAACTGGAGAGCGCCGGACTGCAGAAGATCATCGATGAAAAGGCTGCCCAGTTCGCTGACTGGAAAAAAGAGAATGGCGTTTCCTAACCGTAAAATACAGGGAACCAGCACATGAAACATGATCCCCTGCCCTGATCCGGCAGGGGATTTTTGAGAACAGGTGGTATTTATGGAAAAGACCGTTACCGTCCCGAAGAAAAAGGGAAAGATCAGGCAGTTTATCCCTTTGTATCTGATGGCACTGCCCGGATTGCTTTATCTGCTCATCAACAATTATCTGCCCATGGCAGGTTTGACCATCGCGTTCCGCAATGTCAACTACGCCAAGGGCATCTGGAAGAGCGATTGGTGTGGCCTGGCAAATTTCAAGTATCTGTTTGCCACCAAGGATGCCTGGGTCATCACCCGCAATACCATCGGCTATAATCTACTCTTTATCGTACTGCAAACCGTGATGGCCATTGCCATTGCACTGTTCCTGAATGAGGTGAAGTCCAAGTTCTGGAACCGTTTTTTTCAGACCTCCGTGTTGTTGCCTTACCTGTTCTCCTACGTCATCGCTAGCTACCTTGTATATGCATTCCTGAGCCCCACTACGGGTATGTTCAATCATATTCTCACAGTAATGGGAAAAGACCCGGTTTCCTGGTACATGGAAAGCAAATTCTGGCCCTTTATCCTGACCTTTGTGGAATTATGGAAGCGTTCGGGCTACACTGCCATTGTCTACTATGCCACTATGGTGGGTATCGATTCCTCCCTCTATGAAGCGGCCGAGCTGGACGGTGCCGGAAAGCTAAAGCAAATATTCTCAATCACCATCCCTCTGATCTCTCCTACCATCGTTATGATGTCGCTGCTGAGCGTAGGACGTATCTTCCATTCGGACTTTGGTCTGTTCTATCAGATTCCGATGCAGTCTGGTATCATCAGCAGCGTGACTTCTACCATTGATACCTACGTTTACAACGGCCTGATGAAATTGGGTGACGTGGGCATGTCTTCGGCTGCAAGCTTCTATCAGTCTATTGTTGGTTTTATTTTAGTGATGTTCTCCAACTGGCTGGTGAAAAAGAGAAATATGGAAGGGAGCCTGTTCTGAGTATGGATACCACAACAAAAAAGAAAAAACATGTCTCCGGTGTGACGGTCGTCTCCTACATTGTGCTGGCGCTGCTGTCGCTTTCGGCCATTCTGCCCTTTGTGCTGATGTTCACTTCGTCCATTTCCAGCGAGGAATCTATTACCCGGAACGGATATTCTTTCATTCCTTCGGAGTTCAGTCTGGCTGCTTATGAATATCTGTGGGGCAACCGTGCAATCATCGGACGGGCCTATCTGACGACCATTGTCATCGCAGTAATGGGAACAGCCATCAGCTTGGCAATTACCCTGATGTTGGCCTATACCCTCTCCCGCGAGAATCTGCCGGGACGGAAGGTGCTGAACTTTCTGGTGTTGTTCACCATGCTGTTCAACGGCGGCCTAGTGGCTACCTATCTGGTCTACACCGAGGTGTTCCATATCAAGAATACCTATTGGGCCCTCCTGATTCCCGGCCTGTTGATGAATGCCTTCAACGTCATGCTGGCACGGAACTTCTTCAGCAACAGCATCCCCAAACCACTGATCGAGGCGGCCCTCATTGATGGTGCTACGGAGTTTCAGGTTTTTCGGCGGATCGTAATTCCAATTTCACTGCCCATCATCGCAACGCTGGGCATGTTCATCTTCATGGCATACTGGAACGACTGGAACAATGGTCTGTACTATCTGACTGATACGCGGTATTATAATATCCAGAATGTTCTGAATGATATGTTGGCAAATATTCAATTCCTGAAGAACAACAGTGAGATCTCTGGCGAGATGATGGCTGCGGTCAGCAATCTGCCCACATCGGGTGTCCGTATGGCCATTGCATCGGCAGTTGCCATCCCGGTTTTGGCGGTGTTCCCCTGCTTTGAACGCTATTTTGTCAAAGGAATTGTGATCGGCGGCGTGAAAGAATAATCAATGTGGTACCGCGAAGGTCTGGCAAACAAGATTGCCGGGCCTTTGTGGTGCTTTCAGAGGAAGTTGTGCCTATGAAACGACCATCCGTCCATCAAAAGCTTTTCTGGTTCTACAGTATCCCGGTTCTGGTTCTGATGTTCCTGATGCTCATCTGCTGCGGGCTGAGTATATACAATCTGAACCGCCAGGTGACCCAGCTGGATCAGGCGGCGCTGCAGAACTATGCGGATCAGTTGGAAACAAATCTGAACGCCATCGAAATGAATGTGCAGACCTTTACGACAGTGGATAACGATACCATTTATATGCAGTATCTGACATCCGAGGCAGAGCGTGTGTTTGCCACAACAAGGGTCTTTCGGCGGATGGCAGTGGACGTGATCGAGTATCCTAGCATGAGTGCAGAATTTCTGTGTCCTCTTGCACATGGGGCGGTCCTAATGGTTCGCGGAGAGGGCCAAAGTCTTATGGAACGTCAACAGGTGAATCATGCTATTGAGACGATCTGCCAAGATCTGGACGACTACCCCACCGGCACATGGCAGTATTACACAGATGAGGCCGCTCAGTATCTTCTGTACAGCTACCAGATGAACGATGCCTACTTCGGCTTTTTGCTGGATCCAGTGAAACTGATGACGGTTCCTTTTGCAGAGGATAGCAGCCAGTATGCGGAGACCAGCCTCTACCTGAACAACAAACGGATTGCAGGAGTGGAGGCCGGCCCGGAAAACTGCTTTTCGGCTAAAATCGGGCGCACCGGCTTTGAACTCCGGGTCAGGCTGGTGCGCACCGGTCTTACAAATGGCATCGTCTGGCTCAGCTTGTTGATGATGGTGATTCCGCTCTTGCTGCTGGCTGCACTCTTTCTGCTGTACCGTTTTGCCCGATTGCAAATTGTGGAACCCATTGATCGGATTTCACAGATCATGCACCAAGCCGGACAGGGAGATTTGAGCGTCCGGGTGGATACAAGCGGAATGCTGCAAGAGTTTTCCACCATTGGTACGACCTTCAACCTCACGCTGGAGGAGATCTCTGAGCTGCAGGAGCGTCAGACACAGATCTTACGGGAAAAGCAGATGAGCCAGCTGCGAAATCTACAGATGCAGATCAACCCGCATTTTCTGGGCAACTGCTTTAATGCGGTTTACAATGCCTCCCTTACCGGCGATTTTGAGCAGGTGTTGGCTCTGACCACTTACCTGAACCGATATTTCCGGTTTATGGCACAGGTAGAAAATGATTTTGTTCTGCTGGAAGAGGAGCTTCGCTTCACAGATGACTTTCTCTCCATCCAGAAACTCCGATTCGGCGATGCCTTTTCCTACACTATCTCCGTCCCGGCCTTTCTGCGGCAGGCACGCATTCCTCCTTCGGTCATCAAGTCTTTTGCAGAGAATGCGGTGAAATATGCGCGCAATATGAGCAGGGAAGCCAAAATCGACATCCGCGCCTCGATGCAGAACCGGGAGGGGGAAACCTACTTATGGCTGGAAGTGCTGGACAATGGCCCTGGCTTTTCGGATGAGGTGCTGCAGGTTCTGCAGCAAAAGGCACAACCGTTTTTTGATGGGCGGGTCCACATCGGAATCGCTAATGTCCGACAGCGGCTGGAACTGCTATATGCAGGCAAAGCGGAAGTTCACTTGGAAAATCGGCCTGACGGCGGCACACATGTGAGTGTGATTCTGCCGCTGAACTACGGCACAGAACAGCCGGAAAAGGAGGAAACACTGTGACGACCGTTCTGATTGTAGATGATGAGGCGCTTGCAATCCAAGCCATCCGACGCTCGATCAACTGGAAAAATCTTGATGTGGACCGGGTGCTGGATGCCGCAAACGGCGTGGAAGCGCAGAAGATCCTTCGCCAGGAACCGGTACAGGTTCTGGTTTGTGATCTGGAAATGCCTCGGATGTCCGGCATTGAGCTGCTGGAATGGATGAAGACCTCCTGTCCCGATACCGAGGCCGTGATCCTGACCTGCCACGAATCCTTTCCCATGGCGCAGAAAGCGATGGAGCTGGGGTGTGTGGAGTATGTGCTCAAGCCAATTGCACCGGCAGAGCTTACAGCATCCATCCGACATGCGCTCAACCTTTGGAAGACGCAGGAAAGTATGCGCGGGACCCGCCGCGCCTATGAAAACGGGCGCAGTCTGCGCCGAGACCAGTATTTGCAGGACGTTTTAGAAAAAAATATCCTATCCACGGCGGAATCTCTTTTCAACTGTGCACAGAAGTATGATCTGGAGCTGGATGTCAGTGCGCCGCTGCAGGTGGTACGGGTATTGGTGCAGATGCCTGCTGCATTGCCGCAGAGCGAGCAGGAGCTGCTCGGATACGGCGTGTGCAATATTGCCAAGGAGCTTTGGGATAAAACCGGTACCGGCTGGACCTCTTTGCAGCGCCGAAGTGGACAGAGTTTTCTGCTCATCAGCGCTGGAATGGAACCTGCTGCGGCTGCGCATTTCGGGGAAGAATTGGGTCTGGCCTGCAAGACGATGCTGAAGCAGTCAGTAAAGGTCTCGCCTGCCGTGTCCAGCAGCATTCTGGGACTTTGTTCCACTGCGGATGCGCTGGAACAGTGGGAAACGAGCCTTCACAAGGAGTTGCAGAGCCCGGAGGAGGCCCGGATCCGACATTGGAAGACCCTGCTTTTGCAGGAAGATGCTCAGACTGTGCAGGCAGAGATTACCACCGAACTCAACCGGCTGTCCCTCAAGGCAGCACAGGAACGGATGCAGTGGATTGCACAGACCTTGATACAGGCGCTCCACTGCACGCTACAAGAGCGAGGCTGCCCGGAGGCAACAGAACTTGTGGAAGCGAAACCGGTGTTTGAATCGCTGCCGCAGTTTCTTTCGTGGGTGCAGGGCAACCTTGCTCGGACCGAAAGACTGCTGCGGCACTCGCCCGGCGAGGAACAGGCAATCCGCCGAATCAAGGAATACATCGAACTGAATATTCATCAAGAATTGACGCGAGAAAATATTGCAGCGGCCGTCTACCTGAATCCGGACTACACAGCCCGGCTATTCAAGCGCAAGACCGGCCAGAGCTTGAACGACTATATCCAGAATAAACGCATCAATCTAGCAAGACAGTTGTTGGCGGGCACCGATATGCCCGTGGGAGATCTGGCTGTCGCACTGGGATATTCCAGCTTTTCGCATTTCACCAAATTGTTCAAATCCATTGAAGGAGTCACACCCAGCGATTATCGTAAGCAACACGCCCGAATGCCGGGATGAAATGGCCCCGGAAGGCCCTACAGGAAGGAGAACTACTATGGATGTCTGGACGCACGCAGTCGGAAGAATGCCCTATCGGTTTGACCGATTTCCCCGAACGAAAGAACACTATCTGGATGGAGTCTGGGATTTTGCACTGATTTCCCGTGCTGAGGCCGATACACAGACCCCGGAACAGCTTGGGGCGTTGCCAAAGCCCAAAGCAATCTCTGTGCCCGGATGCTGGCAGCTGCAGGGTTTCGATAAGCCCAAATACATCAACACACGCTATGCCTTCGGGGCAGATGCGAACAAGCTGGAGCCGCCTTTTATTCCGGAAGGACAGGGGATGGTTGGCATCTACCGGAAAGATTTGACTCTGGAAGTTCCTACCGCGCACCACCGGATGATCCTATCCATCGGCGGTTTTTCCTCTGCTGTAACTGTTTTTTTGAATGGGCAGGTTCTTTGCTATGCGGAAAACGGGCGCACTGCCTGTGAGGTAGACCTGACCGATGCTGTACGGCCTGGGCAGAACCTACTGTTGCTTCGGGTGGATGAGTTCAGCCCAGGTTCCTATCTCGAATGTCAGGATATGTGGAGGCTGTCTGGAATCTTTCGCAGCGTTAAATTGTATGAAATCCACGAGCTGCACCTTCTGGACAGCTATCTCTGGGCAGAGGTAACGCCGGAAAAGGCAGTTCTGCATACCGAAAGTAAAATTTTGAATTTGAGCCATCGCTGTGCTCCACGCATCCGGGTAGAGGTGGAGTTGCTGGATGCCGAGGCGTGTCCAGTGGGCAGTTGCAATGGAAAGACTGGCAACGACAGTGATCGTTTTGAGGAGGTCAGCCTGGAAGCGGTATTTAAAGAGCGTGGTTTTGATCCGGCCTGGTTGGATGGCGCATTGCAGATTCCGGCGGGCATCACCGCAACAGCGTATGGGCATTTGGAACTGGAAACGCCGCACCTCTGGTCGGCGGAGACACCCTATTTGTATCAGGTGCGGCTGTCTACTTTTCTGGGAGAAGAAAAGCTTGAGGAAACCACCGTGCCCTTCGGCTTCCGCCATTATGAGATCGATGGAGAAGGCGTATTCCGAGTCAACGGTGCACCCGTCAAGCTGCGAGGCGTGAACCGACACGAGTTCGACCCTGTCACCGGCTATGCCATCACCGAAGAGAGCATGCGCCAAGATATTGAGTTGATGAAGCGATGCAATATCAATGCGGTTCGCTGTGCGCATTATCCCGATACTCCACGCTGGTATGAGCTCTGTGATGAATACGGCCTTTATATAATGGATGAGGCAAATCTGGAAAGTCATGGCATTTCTTACCGCAAGAATCTTTTGCCCGGCAACGATATGCGGTGGCTCCCCCGTGTGCTGGACCGACAGGCTGCCATGGTTCAAACCAATAAAAACCATGCATCCATCTTCTGCTGGTCCCTCGGCAATGAGATTGGTTATGGAGAGACTGTGGCACTGGCGGCATCCTACTGCCGCACTGCGGACCCCACCCGTCTGATCCACAAGCGCCAGATGAACAAGATTGCAGATATGGACAGCGAGACCTATCCTTCTCCTCAGAACATGAGGGAACGGGCAGAAGCAAATCCAAATCGGGCCTTTCTGACCAATGAGTACCTTCACGCTATGGGAAACGCATGCGGAAGCATGGGGGATTACTGGAAAGAAATCTATGAACACCAGAATCTGATGGGCGGCTTTATCTGGGAGTGGTGCGACCACGGTCTGCGCCAGACGAACCCGGATGGAACGACCTGGTATGCCTATGGCGGCGATTTTGGCGAGGAATTCCATGACAGCAATTTCTGCATCGACGGACTGACAACACCCGATCGTCGATTTACGCCTAAGCTACAGGAAGTTCAGACGGTGTACCAGCCCATCGACCTTCGGGTGAAGGACCTCCGGAATGGAATCTTTGTTCTGGAAAACCGTTGTGAGCAGCTGAACCTGAGAGATTTTGCAGCTCAACTGCGCCTGCTGGAAAATGGTGTCTGTCGGGAAATCAGAGAGCTCTCTCTGCCGGATTGCCCTGCAGGACAGTCGGTGGTATGGAAGGCCGACCTGCAGGATATTCCTCCGGCTTCGGGAGAACAGCTTCTGGAGTTCTTATTCATGGAGAAATCTCCGGCCCATGCGGGATGCGGCCTCAGCGGATGGAAGCAGTTCCTTTGGAAAAAGGGATGTCACCCGGCTCTTGTGACAGAAAAGGTCACAGCTCATTTCTCAAAACAGGGAACTCTTCTGGTGGGCGAGATGGGTGACTTGACTCTTCGGCTGGATACAGAAACCGGAGCACTTCAGGTCGACAACGTATCCGGTGTGCTACTGCACGATTTGTTCTTCACCCCTTTTCGTGCCCCCACAGACAACGATGCTCACAGCCCACTGGTACTGGGTAAACAGAACTGGTTTACAAAGCAGTATGATCATCCAAAACGTACTTGTTTGGAAGTCCGGCAGGGGAACGGGGTAGAAGAGCCGTCTTTGACCTACACCACCGCATACCAGACGGAGAAGGACAGCTTCTATGTTACCGTTGGTTTATGGCAGGCAGGACAAAATCGTATATTTATTGACTGCAACGTGCAATCTCCGGCAGATATGCTGTCTCCGGGGCGAATCGGGATGACGGCAATTCTTCCCGTGCGGTTTACGGCTATGAAATGGTATGGGAAGGGACCGTTAGAAACCTATCCTGATCGCCAGTGCGGCGGGCGCATGGGAGTTTACAGCGAAGATGTGAGAAATCAGCCGTTTTATCTACGGCCTCAGGAATACGGACTTCATATGGAATCTCGTAGTATGCGATTAACAGACCCGGACCGTGCGGATTTTGTACGGTTTGAGGCCGCCTGCCCCATGGCCATGAGCGCAGTGCCCTACAGTGATCTGCAGCTGTGGAATGCCCGGCATCCCCTTGAGCTTCCTGCACCGGAGGCCCTGTATGTGCATCTGGACTACGCCCACCGGGGTCTGGGCAACAGCAGCTGCGGCCCAGATGTTCTGCCGACATATCGCATCGACGATCGGCCTTGTCACTTCGGCTTTGCCCTGGAGGCTGGATTGGGAGAACGGGAAGATAACCCCTTCGGCCCCATTCCGGAGGAGATCCCAGCTTACCACCCATGGAAAGCAGTAGGAGAGCAGGACAGGACACCAAGCTACCGAGACCCCTCGGACCCTGATCAGCGCAGCAACGCCGGTATGGTGTGACACTTAAAAAAGCATAAGTAAACAAAAAGAAGGGGCTGTTGCACAAGTTCCAACAAAAAGACCAGAGTTGTTTAGCCGAAAGGCTTTACAACTCTGGTCTTTTGCTTTGGGTAGCTTGAGCGAGCGACAACCACCAGCTCTGCTGGTGGAATAAAAACGGCTTTAGCCCTAGACAAAGAGAAACCTCCTGAGTTTTCTTGGAATCTTTATGACCATTATACGACTTTACCCATCGATTGACTAATTCAGGACTGCGAAGATGGTATTTTTCGCAGAGCGTTTGGAAGCTGCCTTTCCCATTCAGATAATCCTTTACGACTTTTTTCTTGATCTCCTCGCTATAAGTTCTCTTGGCATTTGAAGACGCAAATGCTGCAGGCCCATCCATTTTGTACAAGCTGATCCACTTTCACATTGCAGTGGAAGAAACACCTGCTCGTCTGGCAGCCTCTCGTCCTCGCATTCGCCCTGCAAGGCATTCTTCAATGAGCCAGATTCTAAACTCTGGATCGATCTCTTTTCGTTTGCTCATTTTAACCCTTTCCCTATTTCAGTGTCTCTGTTATAGGGAGCATATCATTTTGAACATATGAGGTGAGTGGATGGCAGTTGCCGTTCTCCCTGCATGGATTTCCTGCCCCCTCTCGGCGGCGTTTTCCGGCTCTCCCTTACGGGATCATGGTCGGACATCCCATGCAGACGGTCATGCGGTTTTCAAGGTGCGGTGCGGGATTTGACAATAAAAAATCGCCACACAACGACCTGAACCTGACCATCCCTTCTTGGATGGCCTTGGTTCGGGTTTGCTACGTAGCGATCAGAAAGTCAAAAACTTGCTCCGGCTCCTTCGGGAGCCGAGTTGGAACTCTAACTAAATATGTTATATTAAATTGTTGGGATAGATTACCACAAAAATCGAGCCATGTCAACGTGAACTTGTCGGGGCGAGGCCCCTCCATCTTGCTGCGCAAACGCGCACTTTTGAAAACACGCCACTTTCAGCAGCATGCAAGAAAAAACAATGAAAACTTTGGCGAAAAGAGAGAGCCGGATGACTCGTTTTACTTATTTGTTTTTTACCAGCAGCGCCTGATAGGGTTCCAGCTCCACATCTGCCAGCCAGACGGAAGTGCCCTCCGGGGTGTGATACTCACCGCCCAGAGCGTCCAGACTTGCCCCTGCCGGGTACTCGGTAAAGTTGAACAGTCCCACCAGCGTTTCCTCGCCGCGCTTGCGTACCAGCGCCAGCACACCGGGGTTGTGGCTGTCCCATGTGGTCACCCACGCATCCGGGGCAAAGCAGGGGTCTGCCCGCATTTGGCGCAGCTGCTCCATGCCCTGCCACAGCTGGTTTTGCAGCGTACCTTTTTGGGTGCGCTGCTTGGCGTCCTCCCAGTTGAATTTGCTGCGATGCAGATTGCGGCTGTCCTCCACACGGTCGGGGTCGTTTTTGTAGTCCCAGCCGTTGCGCTGGGCGATCTCATCGCCGCAGTTCAGCATGGGGAATCCCTGCAAAAACGCCATGGCAGTGTGTAGCAGCAGGTCACGCTTCACGGCGTAGTCCAGTGCGGCTTTATCGTCCTTTTCCAGTGCCTGCTCGATACCGCACAGGCTTGCGGTGGTGCCGCAGCTACGGGCATCACCGGTGGCAGGGTCGTAGTTGTACAGCTCACCCTTTGCCCAGCTGCCGGGGAAATTGCCCTCATAGAAGTGGTACAGATATTCTTTATGTTTCTGGGGGTCGATGCCAAGACGGTTTTCCACCGCCTCGTCCAGACCCCAGCCGATGTCATCGTGGCAGCGCAGATAGTTCACGAACCAGCAGTTGTCCGGCAGGGCGTGCAGGGCATCCAGCTGCGCCTTCAGCAGCCGGGTGTCCCGGCTGGCAAGGGCACCCCACAGGTTGACCATGGTGGACACGTTGTAGAGCATGTGGCATTCCGGCTTTTCCGGGGTGCCAAAATAGGCGGCAAGCTCCTTGGGTGCCATGACCACCTCGCCCTTGAGGATGACCGCCGGGCAGACGCATTCCAGCACCATGCGGAGCATCCGCACGATGGTGTGCACCTGCGGCAGATTGCGGCAGGTGGTGCCCAGCTGCTTCCAGATATAAGGCACGGCATCAATGCGGAACACCTCTACGCCCAGATTTGCAAGGTGCAGAATGCTCTTGGTCATGTCCACGAACACCGCCGGGTTTGCATAATTCAGGTCCCACTGGTAGTCGTGGAAGGTGGTCAGCACCCACTTGTGCATCTCCTCACACCATGTAAAGTTGCCGGGGGCGGTGTTGGGGAACACTTGCGGAACGGTCTGTTCGTACTGGTCGGGGATGGTGCGGTCCTCGTAGAGGTGGTAATAGGCCTGAAACCACGGGTCGCCAGCTTTTGCTGCCATCGCCCAGCGGTGGGTGCTGGCGGTGTGGTTCATGACAAAATCCAGACACAGGCTGATGCCCGCCTTGCGCAGTTCACGGGTCAGGTTTTCAAGGTCTTTGTTGGTGCCAAGGGCCGGGTCTACGGTGTCAAAATCCTCCACTGCATAGCCGCCATCGTTGTGGGGGTGGGGCATCTGCAGCAGGGGCATCAGGTGCAGATAGGTCAGCTTCTGCTCCTTGAGGTAGGGCAGTTTCTTTGCCAGTTCTTTCAAATTTCCGGCAAAGAGGTCGGTGTACATGGTCATGCCGAACATATTGCCCCGCTTGTACCACTCCGGGTCGGCAGAGCGTGCCTTGTCCAGCGCTTTTAGCTCGGCGCTGCGGGCGTTGTAGGCTTCTGCCATCTCCCGCTCCAGAACCTCCAGCCCTTCCCGGTTGTGGTACAGTTCCATGAACAGCCATTCCAGCTCGTCCTTGTGCTTGGCAAATCGGGACTCAAATTCCTGTTTTGTTGCCATGGTTCAGCCCTCCACTTCCGCAAGGGTGGGCATGGCGGGGATAGCACCATGCCGGCTGGTGGTGATGCTGGCCGCCTTGTTGGCAAAAGCCAGAATGCTTTCCAGCTTGTCTACGGTCAGGGTGTCCAGCTCCTCCTTGCAGAGCTTGGACAGGGCAGCCCCAAAGAAGGTATCGCCTGCGCCGTTGGTGTCGCCTACCTTGCAGGGAACGCCAGCCACATGGCCGGTCTTGTCCCCAAAGCGGTAGAATACGCCGTTTGCACCCAAGGTGACAAAAATCAGCCGGATGCCGTTCTGTGCCAGTTGTGCCGTGCCGCTTTCGCAGTCGGTGGTGCCGGTGAGCAGGGGCAGCTCTTCATCGGAAACTTTCAGAATATCCACCAGCGGCAGGGGAGCCTTCATCTGGGCAATGGCATCCTCTTTGTTCTTCCAGAGGTTGGCACGGTAGTTGGGGTCGTAGGTGATGGTAGCACCCAGCTTTTTGGCACGAGCAGCAGCGTCCAGCGTGGCAGTGCGGGAGGGGTCGGCGGTGAGGCTGACAGAACCGAAGTGGACGATTTTGGCAGCTTTCAGAGCCTCGTCCGAAATGTCCTCTTTGCACAGCATCACATCGGCGTTGGCACTGCGGTAGAAGCTGAAATCCCGCTCACCGGTGGCATCCACCGAGACCACCGCCATGGTGGTGGGGTGGTCTGCATCCACCGCCATGCCGGAAACGTCCACCTTGTTTTCTGCCAGAACCTCTTTCAGGTAGCGGCCAAAGGCATCCGCACCCACCTTGCCGATAAAGGCGGTCTGTGCGCCCAGCCGGGAAGCAGCCACCGCCAGATTGGCCGGGGCACCGCCGGGGTTTGCGGCAAACTGAGGAATGCCGCGCGCATCCTTGCCGGTCTGGGTCAGGTCGATCAAAACTTCACCAATCGTTAAAATGTCCATGCGTTTTCTCCTTATTTTATCCTATAAGCTAAAACCCAACGATTACCGCTGGAACAGATAATGAATGTAAGCGGCTGCACGCTCTGGGTGCGGTGCATTCTGCACCACCCCAAGATAGACCTTGCCAGAAAAACCTGCCTGCCTGACAAACGGCGTGTCCGAAATATCCAGCACGGTCCCACCGGCGTTCAGACCCGGCAGTGCATGGAAAGACGCATCCAGTGTCCGCAGATCGAGAAAATAATCATCTGCCAACAGTCGATCCCGTGCATATTCGTCCATCAGAACAACATCTAACCGCTGGGCACTGACTGCACCCAGCAGCTTCATCTCCGAAGCATATACATACTGCTCCTCTGCGCGTTCGCTTTCGCTGAGCAGCAAGCCGGACAGCAGATCGACCTGTTGCTTTTTGGTCAGACCCTGCGCCTCGGCAAAGCCGGTGGTAAGCTGTTCCGTCAGATCAGACCCGGCAGTGATATTTACCAGACCAAGGTAAAGCACATCCTCTTTTTTCGTCACATGGCGGTAGGCTGCATAGCCGAGGATATAGACGACGATGAGCACGATCGCAATGGGCAGCTTGTAATATGCCCAGATGTGCTCCCACTTTTTGCGCCCATGGAGGGAGCGGAGCGTATCCCGGTCAGTTTTCGTCATGGTCGTATTCCTCGTGTACTGCATCAGGGTCTCCACCGATCAGATAGAGGATCCGAAGCATCAGAAAGGAGCAGAGCATGGCGCAGAAGCCCATGCCCAGCAGGAATGCAGGCGTGAACACAAACACTATGACATACCCCATGATGCCATAGATCGCCGCCATCAGCAGGGTGCAAAACAGATACCGGACACCCACGAGAAACGCTGTTTTCAGGATGCCGAAGGTGGTGTTTTCAAACCGTGCCAGCAGAGGAAAGGTATACAGCAGAACGATGCCGTACAGAACTGCCGCACCAATAAGCACTGCAGTGAGCAGCGTCCAGAAAATGTTTTCGCTCCACATTCGGCGCAGCACAAAGCCATCCGCAGCCAGGAAACTGCCGACTGCCAGCAGGATAAGCCAGAGCTTTGTGGCAGGCTTAAAATTTTCCCGGAACGCCTTAAAAAACATCCGGGTCAGACCATCGTCCCGATCTTCCGCCATTTTGAGCGTGACGTAGAACAAGGCGGTCGTAGAAGCCCCTATGGTAACGATGGGCAGGCTGCACACGAGCCATAAGATGTTCAGGTAGGCACTATAAGTCAATTTCGTCAGCACAGCAAACAGCGGCTTGTCCGTATTGCACAGGTCACGCATGGGGGTTCTCCTTTCGCTCAATCTCCTGTGGATTCGCGCAGGATCAGGTTGGTTTCCGTATAGACGGTGCGATAGTTCAGCGATGGTTCTTCGATGCGGGTCATAAGCAGATTGGCAGCGGTGTAGCCCATGATCTGTCCATGGATATGGATCGAAGTCAGACGGGGGGCAAAGTAGGAAGCCTCCTGACTGTCATCGAAGCCGCAGACCCAGATATCATCGGGAACCGAATACCCCAGCTCATCCAATGCCTTGACCAGATCCATGGCAACAAAGTCATTGGCGCAGACAAAGGCATCCGGCATCGTTTTGAACCGACGGATGGTTTCGTACAGGGATACCGGATAGTTCTGCTGTCCAGATGGCATCGCACAGGTGCTCAGGCCTTCTGTCAGACCAAGGTGCTCCATTGCATCCTTATAAGCCATATAGCGCTCAAAGAAGGACTGACAGTGGTTTTTATCCCCCGCAAAGCTGATGCGTTTTTTGCCGCGCTGGACCATGTGGGCCACCGCATGCTGGATCTCAATGCGGTTTTCCATATAAAGGCGGTCGGCTTTCAGAGGAGGACGCATCTCCATCACAGGGGTGTCTACAAACAGCAGCGGAACATCCAGATCGCACAGCATCTGTGCGTAGTCATAGTCGAACACTTCAAAGCAGATGATGCCGGCTGTGCGCTGGATGTTGAGAGAAGATGGAAGTTTTTTCTCTTTCAGCTCCATGAGAGAAATGCGATGAATGGTCATGCCGCTGTGCAGATGGTCGATTTCCGACTGGAAACGATCCAGCATCATGGAGGAAAAGTGAGAGCTGCTCAGAAACTGGGTCGTCAGCATGGCGATCTCCCGTTTGTCACTCGGCAGAATGGAAGGCGCTGCTGTTTTTGCAGCGTCTTCCTGAAACAGCGGCAGATAGGCGAACTGCTTATAGCCCATTTCGGCGGCTTTGCGCAGGATCTTCTCCCGTGTGGCATCTGCCAGCACACCGGTGTTGTTGATGGCCTTTGAAACTGTGTTGCGGGAAAGCTGCAGTTCGTTTGCAATATCCTGAATGGTGACCTTGGTTGTCATAAGTCATCCTCTTTCTTTACAGTATAGAGGCGGATGTTCCCTCTTTTATAGATAAAGTCTGGTGACGGATCTTGTTCTTTATGACTCCAGTATAGTGCAAATGCACAAATTAGTCAAATGCAAAAATGCAAATCATCATTTTGCATATTTGCGCACGTTCGGATTTGTGCATCTGTACGAATCCACAATAATTGTTGATGTATATCATAAATTATCGTTGACATTCGCTTGCTTGCGTGGTATAAATGAATTACAGAGTTTTACATTTGCACAATCAAAGTAAAAAGTGCAAAATTCAAAGGTGCAAATGTAAAATGCAAATCAAGCGGCAAACAAATCAAAAAGGAGGAGAATGATTCATGAAAGCAAAGACAGCCTCGTCGGAAACGGCTGTGCTGGCAGCAGAACGCAAGCTGCACAACACATGGGTCTACATCAAACGGCATTGGCAGCTTTACCTGTTGTTCCTGCTGCCTGCCGTGGTGCTGACGCTGGTGTTCAAGTACGCTCCCATGGGCGGTGTGCTGATCGCGTTCCAGAAGTACAATCCCTTCAAAGGTATCTGGGGCAGCGAGTGGGTAGGCTTCAAAAACTTTACCCGCTTCATGTCCTCGCCGGACTTCCAGCGTTATCTGATCAACACCCTGAAGCTGAGCGTCTACGGTCTGCTGTGGGGCTTTCCGATCCCCATCCTGCTGGCATTCCTGCTCAACCGTATCGAGAGCAAGAAGATCAAGCAGAAGGTGCAGCTGGTGCTGTATATGCCCAACTTCATCTCGGTCATCGTGCTGTGCGGCATCGTCCGGGTGCTGCTGAGTGTCACCGGTCCGGTGAACGGCCTGCTTCACACCAGCATCAATTTCATGACGCTTCCGGAAGTGTTCCGCCCCATCTACATCATCAGCGGCATCTGGCAGGGTGCCGGCTGGGCCTCCATCATGTACACCGCATCCCTTTCTAACGCCAGCAAAGATCTGAAGGAAGCTGCGATGATCGACGGCGCAAACCTGATCCAGCAGATCATGACGGTGGAGTGGCCCGCCATTAAGGATATGGTCGTTATTCAGTTTATCCTGCAGGCAGGCAACATCATGAGCATCGGTTTTGAAAAAGCCTATGCCCTGCAAACCGACCTGAACCTGAACACTGCCGAGATCATTGCAACGTACGTTTATAAAAAGGGCCTGTTGGACGGCGATTACAGCTTTTCCACGGCAGTCGGTCTGTTCAACACCATTGTCAACGTCATCCTGCTGATCGCAGTGAACAAGATCGTTGCCAAAATGAACGATGGCAAGGGCTTGTAAGGAGGGGTTTACCATGGCAAAACAGAAAAAATCAAAAATGGCCCTCTACACCAGACAAGATAAGATCATCCTGTACTGCGGCTACGCACTTCTGGGCTTGTTCCTGCTGGCGATCATCGTTCCGATGATCTACATCGTCATCGCGTCCTTTATGGACCCGGTCACTCTGCAAAACAAGGGAATCTCCTTTGATTTCAGCAAGTGGAGTCTGGATGCTTACCAGCGTGTCGTTTCGGACAAGCAGATTTGGGTCGGCTTCAGGAACGCAGTACTTTACTCGATCATCTTCACCATCGTCTCGGTCGCTGTGACGATGCTTGCCGCTTATCCCATGTCGCTGCCGGACTTCAAAGGCAAAAAGATCTTCAACACATTGTTTGTGATCACGATGTTTTTCAGCGGCGGTCTGATCCCCACCTACCTGCTCATCAACAATCTGGGTCTGCTGGATTCCATGTGGGCGGTCATTCTGCCGGGAGCATTCAGCGTGTGGAACATGATCATTGCCCGTACCTATTATCAAGGCATCCCGCGTGAGCTGCGTGAAGCTGCGGATGTGGATGGAGCCAGCGAGATGCTTTACTTCTTCAAGATCCTGCTGCCCGTCTGTATGCCGGTGGTGGCAGTTCTGGCCCTGTGGCAGTTCGTGGCAATGTGGAACAGCTACTTTGACGCCATGATCTACCTGAACAGCGCATCGAAGCAGCCGCTGCAGCTGGTGCTGCGTTCCATCCTGATCCAGAGCCAGCCGGAATCCGGCATGATCGCAGATATCCAGAGCACTGCCGAACGTGCGAAGATGGCAGAGCTGCTCAAATATGCAACCATTATTATTTCCAGTCTGCCGCTGCTGGTGATGTATCCCTTCTTCCAGAAGTATTTTGATGCCGGCATCATGGCTGGTTCCATTAAAGGCTGAGGATATTCCAGAATTTTATGAGCCGGTACGCTCATCTGTCACACGAAAAAAGAAACATGAAAAAGGAGAAAATACCATGAAAAAGCTGATCTCTCGCCGCAACTTCCTCAAGGTCTGCGCTCTGGCTGGCTCTGCCGCTGCTCTGTCTGCCTGTGGCGGCGGCAAATCCACCGGTAGCAGCAATTCTGCTGCCGCAGCTGTGGACACGACCGGTGCCGTTGAATTTCCGCTGTCCGAAAAGGTCACCTTTACCGGTATGACCAGCTTCCCTGTGGGCAGCGAATCCGAGCCGAACAACCGCACCATCTTCAAGCGTCTGGAAGAGCAGACCAATGTGCACATCGACTGGACCGCCATCCAGTCCGACCAGTGGAGCGATAAGATCACCCTGAATATGTCCAACCCCAACACCCTGACGGATTTTGTTTTTACTGCTGATTTTACCGACAGCAATCTGCTGCGCTACGCAGATCAGGGTGTCATCCTCAATCTGGAAGACTACATTGACAACAATATGCCGAATCTCCAGAAGGTCTTTGAGCAGTACCCGGAGTACCGCACCATGTGCACCGACAGCGAGGGCCACATCTGGGCACTGCCCTGGATCGAGCAGCTCGGCGCAGAAAAGACCGCCATCCAGACCATTGGCAACATGAGCTTCATCAATACCAAGTGGCTGAACTTCCTCGGTCTGTCGATGCCCACCACAGTGGACGAGTTTGAGCAGGTGCTGATGGCATTCCGTGATAACGCCGCTTCTATCAAGGCAGAGTATGGCATTGACGGCGACATCATCCCCATGTCCTGCATCGTCAACAACGGCGATCAGGACCCCAGCATCCTCATCAATGGCTTTGGCGAAGGCTACGGCGATGCTGACAAGGACCGCCATATCGCCGTTACCAACGACCGGAAAGTCATCTGTGCCGCCACCCAGCAGGGCTACCGTGATGGTCTGGACTGGCTGCACAAGCTGTATGCCGAGAAGCTCATTGACCCGGAGTGCTTCACGCAGGAGTGGTCCACCTATGTTTCCAAGGGCAAGGCTGGCCGCTATGGTGTCTGCTTCAGCTGGGATGTTGCCAACATTGACAACCTGACCGACTGGGAGCCGCTGCCTGCCCTGACCGCCGATACCCGCAATATCACTCCGCAGAACGGTTCTTTCACCAGCGGCTTTGGCCGCGGCAAGTGCGTTGTCACCGCAAAGGCAGCGAATCCTGCACTGGTTTGTGCATGGCTGGATCAGATGTACGCACCTCTCCAGTCTCCTCAGAACAACTGGGGTACTTACGGCGATGCGGAAGGCTTTAACATTTTTGAACTGTCCACCAACGATAAGGGCGAGCCTATGCTGAAGCACGCTCCTCTGGGCGATGCTTCTCCCGTGGAAGTCCGTGAGGCGCAGTGTGTCGGCGGGCCTCTGGCGGTTCTGGATGATTACTATGGTGTATACGTTACCTGCCCGGACGATGCACAGTACCGTCTGGACTGGATCAAGGATATCTACACCCCGGATATGAACAACGATTATGTCTATCCCAATGTCTTTATGAGCAACGAGGACACCGAGCAGGTCTCTAACCTGCAGGCAGATCTGCAGACCTACATGAATACGCAGAAGGCTGACTGGATCATGAACGGCACTACGGATGCAGAGTGGAACGAGTATCTGAGCAAGCTGGAAGACTACGGCCTGTCCGACTATCTTGGCATTATGCAGAAATATCTGGATGCTTACTACGCATAAGAATTCTTTCCTTTGGAGGATTCCATGAACGATTTGACTTTACAAAAAGCCCGTGCCTACGAGGCCGAGCACGGCGCTGCCATTTCCCCGGCGGAACGCCCTGCCTACCACATGACCCCCTATGTGGGCTGGCTCAATGACCCCAACGGCTTCTCCTACTATAAGGGGCAGTATCATCAGTTCTATCAGTATAATCCCTACGATGTGCGGTGGGCGCCCATGCACTGGGGTCACGCCGTCAGCACCGACCTGCTGCACTGGGAGTATCTGCCCTGTGCGCTCGCACCGGATTCCCCGGCAGACAATGGCCCCGGCTGCTTCTCTGGCTCTGCCACCGAGATGGATGATGGCAAGCAGCTGCTGATGTACACCAGTGTGGTGGCAGAAAAGCAGCCCAATGGGGAGATGCGGGACATCCAGACCCAGAGCATTGCCATCGGTGACGGTCTCAACTACGAAAAGCCTGCCTGCAACCCGGTGCTGACCCAGAAAGACCTGCCGGAAGGCTTCAGCAGGTTCGACTTCCGGGACCCCAAGATCTGGCGTGAGGCCGACGGCACCTACTCTGTCGTTACCGTCTGCCGGGCCGAGGACGGCAGCGGCGCAGCGGCACTGTTCCAGAGCAAGGACGGTTTCGACTGGCACTTTGTCACGGTGCTGGAACGCTGCAACAATCAGTACGGCAAAATGTGGGAGTGCCCGGACTTCTTCCCGCTGGACGGCAAGCAGGTCCTGATGCTGGGGCCTATGGAGATGCTGCCCAAGGGCGAGTTCCACAACGGTCACAACGTGATTGCCTTCATCGGCAACTACGACGAAGCCACCCACACCTTCACCAAGGAAAATGTGCAGCTGATGGACGGCGGCATCGACTTCTACGCCACCCAGACCACCCTTGCCCCGGATGGCCGCCGGATCATGACCGCATGGCTGCAGACATGGTCGGACACCGAGGATAAGCCCAAGGGCTGCAAGTGGTTCGGGCAGACCATCTGCCCGCGCGAACTGCACATCAAGGACGGGCGCATTCTTCAGACCCCGGTGCGTGAACTGGATGCAGTTCACGGCAAGCGCACCTTCCACGAAAATGTGACGGTGCAAAGCGAAACTTCTCTGGAAGGCATCAAGGGCCGTGTGGCGGACCTGACCGTCACGGTGCAGCCCGGCGAATACCGCTCCTTCACTCTCAAGCTGGCCGCCGATGCAGACCATCACACCAGCCTGACCTACGACCCCTACACCTCACAGCTGACGATGGATCGCAGCTATGCCGGTTCCCGTGCCGACATCGTACACCGCCGCAGCTGCAAGGTCCGCAGCCAGAACGGTGCCCTGAAGCTCCGCATCCTGCTGGACAAAAACAGCGTGGAGGTCTTTGTCAACGACGGTGAGCAGACCATGACCGCATGGATCTACACCCCCCAGTCTGCCGATGGCATCACCTTTGCTGCCGATGGCAAAGCAACTGTTACGGTGGAACAGTTTGAACTGAATCTGTAACCTGATATTCCCTTCATTTCTCCTTCATGAAAGCACAGCCCCGCTTTGGATCCTTCTTCACCAAAGCGGGGCTGTGTTTGTTATTTGCAGTCAGTTTTTACGGTTCGATCACATTGAAAGTCTTCTCGAACTTGGAGGCGTACGCCAGCAGGCGCTTCAGAACGGTGGCATCGCCTGTGATCTGGACCTGACCCGCCTGCTGACCGGTCATCAGAGCAAACAGTTGCAGCCGCCGACAGGTAACGGACGCCTGCGCATCCGGGCGGTTCTCGCCCGGATAGGTCAGCAGCACGCCGTTCTTGCGGGTGACATAGAACTGCTCGTTCTCATCCGTTACGGTTAAATTCAGGGTCAGGTCATCGTTCTGCGCAGCGTTGGCATCGGTCAGGATGGCGATATAGTCCAACAGCATGGAGACCGTCATTGCGCGCATACTGTTGGTGAGACCATTCGCCGTGCGGGCACGCCCGGACAGATTGCCGTTCCGCAGTTCCGCTGCGCCCATCAGATACGCATTGCGCCACGCACCGGACTCTGCCTGATAACCCAACTGCTCCAGCGCATCGGCGCACAGGTTGCGCGCCTTCTGGTTGGATGGATCTGCAAAGACCAGCTCCTTTGTGATCTGAGCCACCCACTGATACTCGCCCTTGTTGTAGTCCTTTTTTGCCCGAAGCAGAACGGCTTCCGTACTGCCGAGATACTCCACCATCTTTTTTGCTGTTTCGCTGGGCGGGAGCGGGTCCAGATTGACCGGGTTCGCATCGTACCAGCCCAGATATTTCTGGTAGATGGCTTTGGCGTTATGCGGCAGCGTGCCGTAATACTGGCGGGTATACCAGACTTTTTCGAGCGCATCCGGCAACGAGATCATGGCGGCGATCTCGTTGGAGGTGTACCCCATGTTCATATAGTGCAGGGTCTGGTCGTGGATGAACTTGTAGATCGCAGCCGTGTTCAACAGATACTCGTGGATCTCCTCGCCCCAGTGCGGCCAGTTGTGGCTCTGGAACACCACGTCGGTCTTGTCACAGAAGCGCTGGTCAGCCTCGATGATGTACTTCGCCCAATCGTTGGCATCCCGCACCTGTGCGCCACGCAGGGTGTAGAGGTTGTGCAGGGTGCCGGTGCAGTTTTCGGCCATCCAGAGGGCACGGTACTTCGGGAAATAGGCGTTCATTTCGGCAGGGGCTTCGGTGCCGGGGGTCAGCTGGAATTCGATCTCCAGCCCGTCGATGGTCAGCTTTGGAACATCTTCCCCGATCTCGTAGGTAGGAGCGATGAGGGTCACCGTACCGGTAGACTGTCCCATGCCGATGCCGATGGAGAGTGCTCCTTTCTCTCCTTTTTCCAGCACTGTACCATACTGATACTGCGCACGCCGGGCCATTGCGATGCCGGCATAGACGTTTTCGCTGATGGCGTGTTTCAAAAATCCTTCCGGTGCAAGGATGACCGTTTTGCCCGAGGCAAGCTGTTTGTCAATGGAAAGGCTGGGGTCCGCTACATCGTTCCGGTCGATCGCACCCTCTGCGCCGCCAAAGTGATCCACATGGCTATGACTGTACAGCACAGCTTTGACATCCAGCGGTCCGAACCGGTTTTCCATCAACGCTTTTGCTGCCTGCATATTTTCTTTGCACATCAGGACATCAAAAATGATCCAGCCGTGGTTGGTGCGGATGAAGGTCGCATTGGCCATATCAAAGCCGCGCACCTGATAGATGCCGTCACATACTTCAAACAGACCGGCTTTGGCGTTGAGTTGGGTATTCCGCCACAGGCTGGGGTTGACCGTATCCGGCGCATCGCAATCCAGATCGCCATAGCTTTGCAGATCCCACGCCGTTGTTCCGTCATCGTTGTAAATGACCCTGCCTTCCTGATCGTCCAGCAGGCCGCGCATTGCATTGTCAAATTCCTGCCGGTCGGAAAAATCCAGTTTGCTGTACCACTCCGCATTTTTTTCTGCGGTACAGCTCGTCGCATCCTGCGTCGTCCCCGGCTTTGAAGGGTCGCTGAAGAAATCAGCGATAAAGTTCAGGCTATTATTTTCGGCTTCGCTTCCGGCTGCATGTGCAGACAAGGATACTCCGCACGCCAGCATTGTAGCAGCCGAAGCTGAAATAAAATTCCGACGGGTCATTTTCATAGCAGGTTCCTCCTTATTACGGATCAGTTTGTGCGGACGACCGGCGGCTGCCAGTCTGTCAGTGCGGCGGCATCCGGTTTATAGATACGAAGGAAGAGGTGGAAATCGCCCTCTCCTACCGGCAGCCAGTTGGTCGTGTCCGCCGGTGCCTCTTTGGAAAGGGTGATATCGATCGAGCCGTCCGGATTACGGTGCAGACCGGAGCGGTCGTTGACGCAGTAGCGGTCAATGGGGTTTTCAATGAGGAAATCGTTCTCCCCGTAGGCGGTCACCGACCAGAAGCCCTTTTCCAGTGTGGGAGGATCTGCCTCGATATGCAGCGTATAGGTCTTTTTGCCGGTCAGGACTGTGCCGGTGCTGTCCACATCTGTTTTAGGGTAGATGGCAACATCGGTGGTGTTGGCACCCAGACCCCGCAGCGCCACCATGGTACGGTAGGTATATGCTGTGCCAAAGTTGCCGATGGGGTCGCCGAAATAGATCCACTGACCCATCTGGCGTGTATAGCACTCCGATTCGCTTTGCAGCTTTTTCTTCAGCTGGAGCAGCATCAGCTTCCAGCGCAGCCCGCTGAACAGACCCAGCGCCTTGTCATCGAACTTCTCACCGGGGCCGACATGCAGTGCTGCAAGCTCCCGGAGTACCGGCGCATCTGCCGCAGCGGGCGGGTTGGTTTCCATCAGCTGGTTAGCGGTATCAAAGAATTCCTTTGCGTCCATAGCAAGAACGTGCTTTACCGGCACAAAGTCATTGGCAGGGTCATAGCTGCCTGCGGGGGCGGTCCATCCACCCGCCTGATAGGCGGAAAGCGGCATCAGCTGCATCTTATCCTGAATAGCCCGGACGTTGGGCAGTTCCTCCTGTCCGGAAAGCACGATGCGGGCAATGGTCCAGACCATCGTGGTAGGCACATCAATGCGCTGCACCCCTTCCGGCAGTTCGCCCTGCCAGTCTGCACGGGTAATGGCATAAAGCCCCGGCGTTTCCAGCACAGCGGCGGTGTTTGTCCACGCATCCAGCACCTGTACATTAAAAAAGCGGTCGGTCTGCGGCACGCCGTAGATCATTGGTTCTGCGCCGACATCCAGAAACGCCTGCGTATAGATGGTATCCACATTCGGCGTAACCACCACACGGGTCGTTGCATCTGCCAGCTTTTCCGCATGGATGAACTGGTTGATGGGGGCCTTGTTGCTTGTAGCTGTGCGGGTGTTTGTGGAAGCCGTCCGCGTAGCATCCATGATCACCAGCGGAAAGGCGTACAGATACGCCTGCTCCAGAAGGTTCTGTGCAGCCAGCGTCTGCTGTGCGGCTGCGGCTTTCTCTACGGGCAAAAGTGTAGCTGCGCAAACCACCGCAGCCGCAGTAGAAACGTTCAAAAAATCACGGCGGGTCATTTTCATAACATGAGACCTCCTGTTATGTCTTTTGCTTTATGCTTTATGCGTATGCGCTTTATGGGGAAAACCATTCGGTGTTCTGCGTTCATCATACGAAAAGAATGCTGAAAAGTCAATAGTTTCTATGCGAGACACGCAAAAACGTGAGTTTTAACAAAAAATGCCTCGGATTATTGTTGAAAGCTCCATTGAGCTGCGTCTTTCACGAATCCTCCTTGTCGGCCGCACGGCAGTATGTTATACTAAAGTCATCAACTGACAAAGGAGCACTGCAATGAGCGACCTGAATAGATGGATGCAAAAACACAATCTCTGCCCGGAAAACATTTTATATCTTTACCGCAGCGACCGGAAAACGGTCCTTCACCGCATGGACGGCGGGGAAGCCGCGCTGTATGCGCCGATGCACGGCGTCCTGTCTGTTCTGCCGGAAGATCAGTTCCTGAACATCAGCAAGGGAATCGCAGTGAACCGCAGCCAGATCGTAAACATCGGCAACGATGGCGTTTATACCATGTCGGATGGCCGCACGTTTCAGGGACGCAAGCGCGGCCTGAGCAGCCACCGCCGCCTGCGCATGGAGATCGGGCTGTCCGACACGAAGCCTCGCCCCATGAGCATGAGCCTGCTAGAAAAATGCAGCCTGCTGGACGATATGCCGCTGGCGTTCTGTGTCATCGAGCTGGTCTTCAATGAAGATGGACACGGCGTGGATTTCATCTTCCGCTATTGCAATGCGGAAATGGCCAATATCGAGGGTGTGCCGGTGGAGGAAATGCTGGACCGCTCGTTTTACAAGGTGTTCCCCAATGGGGACAAAAAGTGGCTGGTGTCCTATGCAGATGTGGCGCTGAACGGTACGAAGCATACCCTCCACGATTACAGCCCGGAGGTGGACAAATACCTGACCATCCACTGCTATCAGCCCGAACCGGGGTATTGTGCCTGTGTGCTGCAGGCAAACGAGCTCTGACGCAAAAGGCGGCGTGGCCCATACAACGGGTCATGCCGCCTTTTGCTTTTGTTTTGTACCGCGCACGATGAGGCCAATGGGGGAAAGGTTGGCGATGCCGGGATGCAGGGCAGAATACGCTGTTAGCTGGGGCAAGGAATTTCTATCCACGCCCTCCGCGAGGAGGGCGACGAATATGCGGAAAGCACCGACAAGCTGTTCAAGTATT
>OHUB01000156.1_pt1 | contig 38605 bp, 39 predicted proteins | sample 1579091 | NCBI WGS metagenome assembly OHUB01 (sample SAMEA3879566, study PRJEB24766) | human gut metagenome | biome: human-associated habitat; feature: feces | place: USA | collected 1985/1987
TCTTTCTGCTTTTATCTGACAAAGGATATTCTAATACAGCTCAGATTTCTTCGCCACTCCATACGGACCCGCTTCTATCCAAACGGACACTCTTTCTGAATTCCGTTGGAGAGCTGCCATACGTTTCTTTGAAGGCAGAAGTGAATTTATTCGGATTTTCATATCCGATTTTACTTGCAATCTCCGTTACTGACGACTCGGTTTCCAGCAACAATTTTTTGGCGACTTGAAGCCGATAGGTACGAAGATAAGAATAGACAGAGGTTCCATAGACGCCTCGAAAGCACTTTTTCAATGCTGTTGTAGAAATCTCGAATTTCTGGGAAAGCTGTTCAATCGTATGATGTGCTGTCAAGTCCTCCGTAATATAGGACGCTACTGCTTTAATCAATGCGACCTGATTTTGATTGAAATAATCCGTCTGTAAAACTTCTTCTGCCGTATTGAGATCACTTAAGAACAGAAGCAGTTCCAGCATTTTGACTTTCATGTATCCTGGTTTTCTTTTTTCCCGGACATGATAGAGTTCCGAAAAAATATGTTCAATAGACGGATTGGCCCGCATGATGCAGCAACGGTTTCCTTCGCAAATATATTTTTGTATGTAGTGCAAATCAATATTCAATAGCTCCATGATTTGCCGTATTTCCGGCAGCAATTCATCCAGATTGATGACGATAGAAATACCGTGATAGTGGTTCAGCGGAAAACACGAATTTGACTTTTTCTTCATCATGGAGCTGATCGACAAATCGCCTTCCGCCATATAGCAGCAACTATTTTCACCAAAGCTACACTCAAAACGTCCTATCAGACAATGGTTAATCTCTATCATGTTTTTAACTGTGGCTTGATTTTGATTGCAATATCCCATGTGCATATCGTTATAGTAAAGCTCAATACCAGAAAAAACCTGATAGACTGTAATGCGTCCATGCCCTGTTTCATTTGACAGCCGAAAAATTTTACAGTCCTGCCGTAGTTCATCTTCTTCGAGAGAGCCGTATAACTTTGTCCCTTCAAATTCGTCTGGCAATTCAGACCGCAATAATACTTCAATCGTACCAGAGAGTGCTTGTTTTTCATAGGTCAGCACTACCCATTCCTCCTTTCGGTTCGTTATAACTAATCACTCTAAGTATAGGCGCGAATAATGGCAGTGTCAAATGGTTTTCTGACAAAAAGAAAAAGTTCTAAATATAAATAAACTCTTGACAAATCATTTCCTCCACCTGTGCTTTCAGCGTGTTCATCAGCCCCACCCAGCGTATGGGGTCATGGGCTTTCAGTTCCTCGGTGACGCCCGCTGCCTCCATCATCCGGGGCAGCATGGCGTCCATCCGTTCCTGCTCCGCCCGGTCAATCTCCAACAGGTGCGGGTACAGCTTTTCGCTTAAAATCAGGCTACTACAAAGACCGGCCGATGTTCTTTCGAGTATCATTGCTTTTATATAAATAAGACAGTTCTGGGGATTTTTCAGATATTCTATCCTTGGAATAGGGTGGTCTTAAATTCAATGATAACCGCGCTTTTTTAATCATATACGTTTCACTACCATCCTCCGAAGATCCTTTCAACCAGCAATCATCCGGATACTTCGCTGCAAAGCCTCGTAACCGTTTCGGCAAGTTCTGATTGAAGGTATACACATCATAGAATCCATCATCTTCATTAGTCAGAATAATCGTTTCTTTTTCACACTTTAACCTTCGCATATTCTATCCACGCTTTCTTTCCATTTCCTGATCCAGGTACTTTGGTATCGGCTTTCCGGACCGGCGAGCAATGGCAATCTGTTTCTGATGCAGTCGTTTGATTACAGATCTTCGTTTCTTAGATTTATTATCCTGTTCATTTCGGGAGGTCTGATTGTTGCTGCTAGCATCAGAGATCTTTTCCTGATTCTTCTTCTGATTATTCACCAGACCGTCCACCATATCATAATTGGCTTCGGTACCGGATTCTCTGCTTCGTTCATAAGTGCCGTTCTGGTAGAACTTCTGGTAATGTTCCAGACGGATTTTACCATCTTGTTTTAGCTGTTCGACCGTATTTAGCGGTACTTGCTGTTGGATGTAATCATGAATCTTTTGTTTTGTCTTTTCATCGAATTTCTTACATTCTTCGACAACCATTTTTCCATAGGCATCCAGGATAACCCCCTGGGCCTGATCTCGGTATACCTGATGTTCCATCAAATAAAACTGTTTTCCATCAATAATGATGGTGTCTGTTGCAATCCAGTTCCCCTTTTTCCCATCAATCTGATAATTCTCAGTTTCCATAGTGATCAGTGCACCGGATGTGTTGATACGAATAAATCCGGCCAGATACTGTGGATAGTTCTCATCTACATAGTAGCAGCTGATTTCTCCATTCTTGTTCAATACGAGCACGTCACTGACTTCGCATTGATTTTTCGTCCGTTTCCAGATGTCAGCGGCTTTTTCATTTTCCTGCATTTCATGAATCGAGACTAATCGGTAATTTTCGACAGTAATCGACACATTCTGCTGTCTTGCCTCTTGATATGGCAGATGCCACAGTGCTTTTCCTGCTGTCTGCTGATCTACTCGGTAGACTGCAAATTGATTAAGCTTCATAGGCATCGTCCTCCAGGTTATTCAGATAATAATTCAGATCCAGAGAATAGTAGTATTTGTCTTCGATCTGCTGTAATTTTCCAACTGTAGAATTGATGATCTCAATCATTTCATCATTCTCAGGATCACTTTCTTCCTGTTCCAAAACTTCCAAAGCTTCTTTCAGTGTTTGGATTGTTTCTTCCTTTGTGTGCTGCTGGAAGATAGCAGTAATAGTCAGTTCGTTTTCTTCCAGGTTTACATTTCTCATAGGCTCATTTCCCCCCTTTTCTTTTTCGGTATTGGTTTCATCTGTATATTCAGCTCCTTCTCGTTTTTTTCTTCGCTTATATTTTTTTCGTTATCCACTTTCTTATTGGATTCCAGAGGATTTTCCACATTTGGATGTCTTTCTTCCAAGTATTTTTCCACACGACTGATTGCATTTTGCACATAAGAATTTTCTCTAAATCCAGGAATCGAATTCAAAAATTCTTTCTGTATTTTTCCTTCAATCATCAGACTCTGCATTCCTTCATAATCACTTCCGTCTTTCAGATCAAAGCCAACACATTTCAGTCCATGCATACGTTCTGATGGGATTTTCTCATAAGCTTCCAAGGCTTCTGGTAATGTCAGGTCATAATGTACTTCACCCATTACAGGAAATTCAGCACATTCAGCCGCATAAAAGCTGATACATGTAAGATCATTTTCATAATCCACATTTTCTATTTCCGGGACAATATCGAGTATTTTTTCTCTTTGTGCTGCAAAGTCTGGAAGTTCTGCAAATCCAAATCGATCCACGTAATATGCCTGCATATCCCCACCACGGTTTGTAATGATAACATCACTGACCGACATAGAATGTGCTTTATAATCTGCCGGTGGATTATCGTTGAATACGGCATACAAATCATCCAGCTTTTCATTTTCATGTAATCTGCCAGAATAGACACACTTATAATTTGCTGCATCGATTGTAATGCCATCTTCTTTGACCATTGCCATATTCATAAATAAATGTTGTTTTCCAGGTGTGTCTTCATCCACATGATAAATCGCATAGCGGTCACCATTACCTCTGAACATTTCTTCCTCTAGGGTATAATCATACTTAAATGGATACATAGCCCGATCGACTCTCTCCGAAATATCCGTTCCTTCTGTAATCGTGTCTTCCAGCCAGTTTTGGATATCTCCCCATGATTCAAACTGTAGATAGCCGGCAATTTCATGCGTCCCATCCGGTGCCAGTACAATATGTCCCGGTTTACTTTCCTGATAATCATAACGGTATCCGGCTGCTTCCAGTGCATCCACCAGAATGCCGTATTTATCATGTAATTCTGTTTTCTGTTTTTCTTCAAGAATGATTTCCAGCTCTTCTGTAAGCCGATCGATCATTTCACCGGCTGTCTTGCGGATCACATCCATAGATGCTTTCATTTCTTTCATTTCCCGACTGCTGCTCCAGCCTGCAATGTAAGGGAAACTATAATCCGATGTATCCAAACCAAAGGAAGAACACACACAATAAGCAACGGATTCAGCTTCAACCTCTTTTGTCAGTCGGTCTTTTTCTACTCCAAGACTTTCCATGATCTCCCTGTCATGCAGTTTTGCATGGGCGGTTTCATGAATAGCAGTCTTTAAGGTCTGGCTTTCACTGAGTCCTTTTTTGATCACGATTTCCTTATCTGCATTGTGATAATATCCATTGGCGTTGCCATCGATCTCATCGAATCGTATCGGTACTGGGGATATTTTATGAATAGCCTGCATGAAAGAATCAAAATCCTGTACAGCTGCAGTCAGTAATTCCGGAGCCAGTGTCTGGATCGGTTCCCCGGATGTCTGAGCAATATCAAAGACGGTAACTGCTTTAAAATGTGGAACCGTAACTTCCACCTGTTCAGTCTTAGGTTTTCCATCGGTTCCCATGATCGGCCGCTGATTTTCATCCAGAACCTCTTTTTCCTTCATTTTCTTATATGGTGCCGGTGCAATAATCGTAATTCCTTTTTCACCTTTCATGACCTGTCTACCCATGGACTGCCAGTTTTTGTAGCTGGTAACAAGTGTGGCATCCGGTCGCTGCATAGCAATCAGCATTGTATTATTAAAAGAATAATTGTGAAACTTTGCCATGGTTTTAAGAAATTCCTTATATCGGTTACTTGTAAAAAGTTCTTCCACACCGGATTCCAGTGACTGCATAATGCTGTCCATATCTTTTCCCTGGACCGGCAGTGGAATTGTTGCTGTCTGCACCGTTGGAATATCTCTTACGTTATCTTTTTCTTTTGTATCTGTTACTTCTTCATAGGGTGCGATGGCTTCTGTCACCATTCCTTTAGTTAAATCAATGTCTTCAACACGAGTTGAAAAACGGATCCTGCTATCTGGAAATTCTCCTTTATCTCGAAAGGAATAGTAATTTCCATCCCGTCCTGTAATGATGTGATCAACCAAGGATATCCCCATCAATTCCCCTAATTCCTGCATTCTTGCTGTAGTCTGGATATCCGATGTAGATGGTGTCAGATTTCCGGACGGATGATTATGAATGAGCATCATTGAATGAGCATTAGAAAGAATTGCACTCTTAAATATTTCTCTTGGATTAATCAATGCTTCATTCAGCGATCCTACAGATACGATATTCATATTGATCGGTGTTAAATCTGCCTGTAGATTAACAATACAAAAGAGTTCCCGATCCATCTGAGAGAGAAATTCATTCATAACACGAATGGCGGCATCTGGATTATTCATTGGTTCTTTACTATAAAGTGGCGGCTGCTCCACCATACGAATTGCTACCTGTTCTAATTTATCTGCCATCAGCAACACCTCCAATCGGCACATTTATAATAAATTCCTGATCATGTAACGTCTCAATTTGCTTCTTCAATTTTTCAAACGAAAATGTGTGTGATAATCTTTTTCGATACTGGCTGTATCTTAAGCTTGTATTTGTTTTAATGTTTTCTTTCGTCATAATCTTCTCCTTTTCAAAAATGCCCCACGACATTTCTTTATGCCGCAGGGCGTTTGCTCATTTAACGGTTTTCATGCTTGGTATTAAAGTTCCATATCATGTTTCTTTGTTTTCGGTTTCTGATCTGGCTGTTCTTTTCCTGTTTTCTCTGTTTTTGCAGCCTGTGCTTCTTTTTCTTTCTGACGTTCTGTGAATCTGTCAGCTTTTTCAAAGACATGATCCTTTGTGTCAAAGTGATATACATCATTGGTAAGGCGTTCTGCAGGGGCTACCTGAGTGGCATTGACTTCTTTTACCATATCTCTTAACATTTCTGCATCCACTTGCCCGTCATCTGGCAAGACCAGCATTTCATGGATGGATGATGGCAAAATGAAGAAATCATTTCCCAGAAGTTCCCCCATGTTATCCATGAATTCCGGATAAAAGATCACACCGGCTCCATCAATTCTTTCTGTATTCGTAACAACAAAGAATGTCGGCATCTCGCTTGATTCCTGCAATGTTTCCTGCAGCATTTCACGTTCATCCGGTGTCAGCATGAGAATATTTTTCTGGTACATTTCATCTATCAATGCACCTATACTTGATACCTCCGGGGCCATGACACGCGGTGAACTTTTCATCGCATCTTCATGAAGCTGTTCTACAGAGATTCCATACTGTTCAAGCAGATCATTCTTGATAAACATGGAACTTAATCCATCCTGATCCTTGCCTACTGCCACATGATAGGTGATTGCGAGATCTTCCTTCAGCTGGTGTGGCGCATTTTCGAGGACTTCCTTATTTGCTTCGGCTGATGATACACGGATAAACAGCTTGTCCTTCACATCTTCATAATTTAAAATGGATTTCAGATCAACCTGTATCGGTGTCTCAATGACTATATCTGCAATCTTTCTGCATACAGTTTCCATTGTTACGCCAGGCTGTGCTTTATATGCTTCATACAGCTGATTAAGATTGATCGTCGGGGTAAGCATCTCACCTTCTTTTCTCACCATCAGTCCCGTATAGACACGGTTCAGTTTCTGACACTCCACCGTTGATACTTCTGCATTCTCATAATCCTTTGGTAAAAAGAGTCTGATATTGTCCCTTACTTCATTTACAAATTCATTAAAATTCATTCTTCGTTTCCTCCTCTAATCTGTTTTCTTATTTCTTTTTGCTTTTGTTTTTTGGTTTCTTTTTGGGAAAGGATAAAGAAAAATTCACCTTTCCGGTTTCATCTGTATCCATATGGAGATCTGCCTCAAAGTACATATTTTTCTTTCTGGAATACAGGTCTTTCACATGCACACTTCCGTTTTTCAGAAGTTCTGCAGCCATCTTTTTATCCATGGTTTTTTCCATGCTCTGCAGATAGCGGTTGTCTTTCCAGAGAGCAAAGTGACAATCATGGTTGCTGCAATAGAAGTTGGTTTTACTTTCATATACCAGGCTTCCACATACCGGACAGGTTCCAATGCTTTCTCTGGTCTGAAATCTTCTTGTTTCTTCTTCGGAAATCGCATCGCATCCATTCAGCATCATGGTCAGCATGTTTTTGATCCCAGTCATAAACTGTTCCGGTGCAATCTCTCCATGCTCCATCAAAAGCAACTGGTTTTCCCATTCTGCAGTCATACTTGCAGATTTCAGGAAGTCTGGCAGGATCTCAACAAGGACTTTTCCATCATCTGTTGGAAGAATCTGTTTTCCTTTTCGGGTGGCATATTGGGAATAGATCAGTTTCTCGATGATACCGGCTCTTGTTGCCGGAGTTCCTAATCCTTTCTTTTCCGTATCTTCATCGAATTCCTTATTTCCAGCTGTTTCCATTGCCGCAAGGAGAGTATCTTCGCTGTATGGTTTTGGTGGCGATGTAAAATGTTCTGTCTTTTCTGCAGCTACAGCATAGAAAGTCTGTCCCTGGGTTACTTTCGGCATCCTCTCTTTCATTTCCTGATCCGGATCTACGATTGCCATGCGGTCCTTATTCTTGAAGCAGTTTTCAAAGAGTTTCCATCCATCCTGCAGAACAATCTTTCCTTTTGCTTTGAAGATTTCTCCCTGGCATTCCACTTCAATCTCTGTTTCCTGGTAAATGTGATCCTTACTCATTGCCATGATCGTATGGACTGCGATCAGGAAGAGAATCTTTTCTTCCCAGGATTTCAGTTCATCCAGATGGCTGGATGCAAGCTCCATCGTTGGGATGATTGCATGGTGATCTGTCACTTTGCTGTTATTCATGACTTTCTTCACATCTGGCTGCTCCGGCTGATCAAACGGACCTGTCAGCTGATATTTCTCATAAATCTGACGAACCACATTTCTTGCGGTCTGTTCCATATCTTCTGTCAGATACTGGCTGTCCGTTCTTGGATAAGTGATCAGTTTCTTTTCGTACAGGCTCTGAGCGGTATCCAGTGTCTGTTTGGCTGTCATTCCGTAGATACGGTTTGCTTCTCTCTGCAGTGTGGTCAGATCATAAAGCTTTGGTGCTTTTACTTTCTTTTCCGTTTCTTTTACTGCTGTGACAATAGCTTCACTTCCCTGGCATCTACTTCTTAACTGTTCCGCCTCATCCGGATCAAAGATTTTTGGCTTTACAGCCGGAATTCCATCACAATCGAGTTCCACATTGAAATACTTTTCTTTCTGGAAATTGCTGATCTGTCCGGCACGTTCCACCAACATGGCAAGTGTCGGTGTCTGAACCCTTCCAACGGTCAGCTTTTTGAAGTACTTTGTGGTGTAAGCTCTGGTTGCATTCATTCCTACCAGCCAGTCAGCCTGAGAACGGCATACAGCAGCTTCGGCCAGATGTCGGTATTCCTCTGCGGATCTCAGATGCTGCATTCCATCAAGGATTGCTGAATCTTCCAGAGAACTGATCCATAATCGTTTCACCGGCTTTTTACTTCCGGATAAGTCATAGACATGTTTGAAGATTAATTCTCCTTCACGTCCGGCATCACAGGCATTTACGACGTATTCAATTTCCGGACTGTTGAGCAGTCTTTTTAAGATATAGAACTGATCTTTCTTATCTTCTGAGACTGTAACTTTCCAGTCTTTCGGGATGATCGGGAGATCTTCATATCTCCACTGGTTAAATTTCTCATCGTAAGCATCCGGTGAAACATATTCGGCCAGATGTCCGAAGCACCAGCTGACCATACAGTCGGTTCCTTGTAAATATCCGTCTTCTCGTTCCTGTGCTCCAATCACTTCTGCGATTGCTCTTGATACACTTGGTTTTTCTGCAATTACTAAATACATGATGTATTACCTCCTTCATATAACGAAACGGAGAGAGCATGTTTTACAGCCCCCTCCGCTAAAAAAGTTTATTTATTTTTCATTTTCTTCAAAATCTTCGTCTTCAGACTCTTCCTCATCCGGAACTTCTTCCAGTCCACCTGTTTCCAAACCTTCCGGCTGATCATCCTCATCTTCCTCTTTTTTAGGTTTATAGATCTTGAAGTAGTAATAAGCTGCCACACCGCCGAGAGCCAAAATCAGGATTGTTGCCATTGCACCCATATTGGTTTTTGCAGATGCTGTTTTCTCCGGATCAATGGTAGCTTCCTTGTCTACATCCTCATTATTTGTTTCATCCAGCACTACCTTTGATTTATCTGGCTGTGGTGTTACGACAGTAGCAGTGCTGTCTTTATCCAGAAATTCGGACAGATCATTCTCATCAATCTGGGATAACATATAGACATTCTGTGATGTGGCACTACGGTCGATCACGATATAGAAAGTGTTGTTATTCTTCGTTGTAACCGTAAGAAATTCCTTTGTGGAATCATCGGTAATGTCATCCTTGACTTCACCATTGCCAGGTGTCGTAAATGCAGTTCCCTTGTCTGTTCCATCTTCCGGCAGCACCTCGTTTGTGTTTGTCGCCTCGTCCTTTTTCTCTTCTTTGTCTGTTGACTGTTCCGTCTGAGTTGTCTCTACTTTGGATGCCTCTGCCGATTCATCCACATAGGCAAATGCTGTGGTTGATGCTGTAAAAAGCATCATGACTCCCAACAGCAGTCCTGCCATTTTCTTATTCATTTTCTTCCATTTCACCATTCTGATATTCCTCCTTATTTTCTTCTGTGAATACAAAGGAGCCTGAACCTTCATCGTCAGACTCCCTGCTTACCTGAAATTTAACTTTTCCACTCTGGATACCATCCAAAAGATCATATAACTGATCATTATCCATCTTCATACCACGGATGCACCTGATCATCTCATTGTCCTCTTCCTGCTTTAATGCAGCCTGGACACCTCTGAGATATTGCTGCAGATCCGCGATCTTTTTCTCTGTTTTGGCAATTTCATCCAGATATTTTTTAATCTTTTTATTCAAACTTTCACCTCCCTTCAATCACCCATTTATGGCAGTCTTCCAAAGCACATGAAGTGTTGCTGCCAGTAGGATGTGCTGATATTTGAGTAATGGATCGGATCCCCACAATGGATCATCATATTGTTACCGACATAGATACCCACATGGCTTGCACCGGATGTGTTATACGTTCCCTGGAAGAAGATCAGATCTCCTGGTTTTGCTTCTTGCGGTGATACATAAGTACATACGCCTCTTAATCCATCTGCGGTCAATCGTCCATAGTTCCAGCCATTACCACAGTGGTTAATGACATAAGATACGAATCCTGAGCAGTCAAATCCGGACGGAGAGTAACCACCCCATACATAAGGTACTCCCAGATATTTTTCCGCTTCTCGGATCATCCGGGCAAATTCTTCATCCTGCAGTGCTTCCGGTGGAATCTCATAGCTCATTCCATTACCGCCTGATCCACTGGTCACATTGTTTACATCCCACAGATAATTTCTGTTTCCATAGGTCGTATTTAACGCATTGTAAATAATCAGCTGTTCTGCATTCAGATTGGCTCTTGCCACAGCATCAAAACTTCCATTTGTCAGTGTCACATACAGAATCTTCTTGGTGCTTGTACTGGTAACGGTTACTTCCTGACTGCCATTGTCATCTGCGATATAAGCTTCCCAGGTCTGGTGTCCATGAGCAGAGGCTGCAGCATGGTTATCATAGTAAACGTCAAACTGGACACCATATCGTGCAAAGGCTCCGGTATCCTCAACTGTGTATTCCACACCATTCATTACTACCTTAGTGCCAATCGGCACAAATGGATTGGAAGCATCTACAGCAATGGTATGGTTTGCAGTTGGATATGCACCACTAGCAGTTGGACCTCCGGACCATACACCACAACAGATTCGACAGTTACAATATCCGCTGGTCACTACCTGTCCTAATGATTCTCCGACTCGAACATTTCTGGTTTCTGTCACCGTTTCTGTTCGACCTTCTGTATTCAGATGATATTGTGCTTCAAAAAGAGATTGCAGCTCGTTTTCAACATCTGAGTACGTCCAGTCCCCGTATTTTGCGGTAAGATACGAGATAAGATGGTATGGATTATGACCAATCTCAGCAATGTTGTACTGATACTCGTCATAATTTGGATGTCTTCGTTCCATCTCATTGATCTGCTGATTCAAGGCACTTTCCAAAGCGGCATATCTGTTTTCGGCAGCATAGATATCCTCGTCTGAACTTGGATACGTTGTAATACCGATCACAGATCCAGCACCCTCAATAGAGGCACTGCAGCTCCCCAGAGATACTGCTATGACAAGAAAAAGAAGCGCAAAAATACCGATGCCTGCGAACATGGCACGATTACGCTTTATAATCTCTTTCAAGGCAATCTTTGCTTTCACCGTCATGTTCTCGACACCGGTAATGGTTGTCGCTCCACCTAGACTGCCAGCGGATTTTCCGGCTCTGGCTGCCCGGTATGCATCCTTATATCGTTTTTTCTGAAAGAAGCGGTTATAGAAATGTCTCTTTTGCTCAGCGTTCTTTACCGATTCTGCATGTTTGACTCCTTCCATACTTTCTGCAGAACCAAATTTCAGTTTCTTTTCTACAGTAGCCTCACGATAACCTCTGCGATGGGTTTTCACATCCGTTCGTTTGCTGCGGATCTGAGCATGACGTAGGCCACGTAACGCAGCTTCTGTTTCACGCTCTGCAAGTCTGGCACTTTCCACACCTGCATTTTCATCTGTTTCTTCCTCTTCGGAAGTGACTGCTTTCATGCCAGATATAACAGCTTGTGTGGCAATGTATTTCCCGGCTGTCCCTCCCGGTTTCATGCCAGCACCTTTCACCATCTGATTTCCTTCATCATCAAAGGATAATCTTCCGGCTTTTGCCTGTTCTTTGGTCATCTGTTTTTGCAGCTGTTTCTTCCGAATGGATTTCTTTTGGCTGTTCAGATTGTTATCATCATCCGGGATTTTTTCATGGCGATGCAGTTTCTTTCGATATCCAGATACTTTTTCTTCCGGTGTAACTTCAACTGTATTCTCAACAGCTTCCTGCCGGACAGAAGATTTCCGGATTTTTTCCATCTGCAGTCGTTTACCTTTTCCCGATTTTGAATCTTCATTCTCAGCCTTTTTCCGTTCCCGTTCAGGAACAAATTCTTCTTTAGTTTCCGGTCGCCCACGGCTCCTGTGACTGATATCTTTTACACTACCATCATGGAGATTTTCTTCTGTCAGACCATCTCTGGTCATCTTTGCGACCTTTTTATCTTTGCCTTTAAATTCTTTTCCAGTTATAGGTCATCACCTCCTGGCACAACTTTTCTTTCTGTACTCATTCAGTTCCTGGCGTCCTATAATCGGGATACCAGGATAACCATCTGCCTGTGTCCTGATTGCCGGAGAGCTTGCCTGAATATGAAATACCCAGTTCAGCTCACTCGGATCTCTTGGCCAGAATCCATTGATCAGCATGGCTTCCTTGAACTGGTTATTGTACAGATGGATCTGGGTTCGTTTATACAAAACTTCTTTCAGATCATCACTGGTAAGATGTGGGTAGATCTTTTGTGCCGGATAGAAATTCCAGAATACCCAGTCAAGGATAATACTCTGTGTTTCCAGCGGAAGCTCATACAGATGATGATCGTCATTAACTGTATGAACACGGTATCCAGGCTGCGCATTTTCCAGATTTTTCATCTGAATGTAAGGATTATCCTGGTTCCACTGCCTGATTCGGATCTTATCGATTTCCTTCATGTTTTTCCGCCTCCATTTCTTTCTCTCGTTTTTCAACTTCTTCCGGTTTTGTAGTCATCAAACTGTACAGCTTCAAGGTCTTATCGAACTTGTCCTTAAATGGAATAATTGTTGTTCCATAGAAAAGAAGTCCTTCTCCTTCCCCGGAATTCGTCACATAAGACAACTGATATGGGGAAATATTCAACTGTTTTGCAAGGATCTGTCTGTCACCTGCCGCCTGGTTCAGCATCAGGATAAAATCACTGTTCTCAAAGATATTTTCAATTTCCCTGCTGGCAAGAAGATCTTTGATATTCTGTGTGATTCCAGTCGGTACGCCTCCCCATTTTCTGAATCTCTTCCATATTTCTACGGAATAAGCTGCTGTCTGTTCTTCTTTGAGCAGAAGATGAAACTCATCGATATAGTACCTGGTAGATTTGATGCCACGGTTGATCGTAACTCTGTTCCATACCTGATCCTGAACGATGAGCATTCCAATCTTTTTCAGCTGCTTTCCAAGTTCTTTGATATCAAAGCAGACAATACGGTTATTCAATTCCACATTGGTTCTATGGTTAAATACTTTCAGTGATCCATTTACATAGATTTCCAACGCTGTTGCAATTCTCTGGGCCTGCGGTTCTTTCTGCTTTCTAAGACAGTCATACAGGTCACCGAGAACCGGCATATTTTCCGGTTTTGGATCTGCAAAGTACTTCTGATACACCAGTGGAAGACAGCGGTCGATCACTGATTTTTCCTCTGCTTCAATTCCATCCCTGCTTCCCATGATCAGCTCGCATAAAGACAGGACAAAATCGGATTTCACTCCAAGTGGATTGTCATCATCGGAATAATCCATATTGATATCCATCGGATTGATATAATCCTTACTGGTCGGTGAAATGTGTACGACCTGTCCGCCAAGTGCATGGACCAGTGGATAATACTCACCCTCCGGATCTCCGATGATAATGTCATCCTTCGTGACAAAGAAAGCGTTGGTGATTTCTCTTTTTGCAGCAAAGGATTTACCGGATCCAGGTGTACCAAGGATTAGTCCATTCGGGTTTTTCAGCTTTTTACGATCCACCATAATCATGTTGTTGCTGAGTGCATTTAATCCGTAATACAGGGATTCTCCTGCCATAAAAAGTTCCTGAGTGGTAAACGGTACGAAGATAGCAGTGCTGGTCGTGGTCAGTGCACGTTTGATGGGGATATGATTGACTCCCAGCGGAACACTGCTCATCAGTCCTTCTTCCTGCTGATAGTCCAGACGTTTCAGTACACAGTTGTATTTCTGTGCAATTCCGGCAGTCTGGAAGATGGCATTGTCCAGTGCCTGTTTGGTCTTTGCTGTATTTAAAAAGAGCGCTGTTACAAGGAACATACGCTCATTTCGTGACTGCAGGTCTTCTAACAGACGCTTAGCTTCTCCGCCATACGTGTTCAGATCCGATGGAATGATATCCATATCGTATCCGGCCCGGACTGCTTTTTTCTGTTCTTCGATTTTCATACGGTTGATATCCGTCACTTTGCTTTTTACCAGCTTGATTGCCTTCATCTGATCCACAGACTGGACATGCAGGTTGACGATGAGATTCTTATCAATATCCAGAAATTCTGCCAGCATTTTATCTGTAAGCTCTGGGGCCAGGATCTGTAAATAAGAGACTGCTCCGATGGTATTTCCCATACGGAATGTATTTCTGTCCTTGAATACAAAACTGGTCGGTGCCACATAATCTTTGGTATTGAGTCCAGTACGGATCATGGAACCATAATCAAACTGGAAATCTGTCATGATATCCGGATTGAAAGTCTCATACAAAATCTGCAATCTTTCCACTCCATTCAATGGATAGGCTGGAACTCCAAGGATCTTGAAGTTGTTCAGGATATCTGATTCAATACGTTCCAGCTTTGGCTTTGCTTCCCGGATATTATCCGCTTCGATGGAAAAGGTGATATATTTTGACTTCACCAGACCGTTGTTTCCTTTTGCCAGCTGCTGTTTCAGCATCTTGGCATATTCCATACGAACATCGTCAAAAGCATCATCCTGAGGACGGATCCGGACGACCTGTTCAAATTCTTTCATGCTGCTTTTATGATTGATAAAGCTCAGCTGAAAATGGATACTGGCATCAAAGTAATTGAGGAAATCACACCAGTTTTCAAAGATTGCATTTTTATCTTCATTCTGAGCCAGCTGGTAGTTGATGTCATAAAAGCGGATACACTTAGAATAAGTTTTTCCCTGTACCCTGCAGATTCCATCTCTTCCCATTTCCTTATAAGCGATCGACTGCTGGACGGACAGTTTTTTCTGCCTGCGTTTCTCTTCCTGCTTTTCCTTTTTCTTTTTCTCTTTTCTGTCTACTTTTTTGTATCCGGTATCTGCGACAGTTTTCTTATTTTTCTTTTTTCGCAACCGTTTTTCCTCCTTTCGTTTTTCCTGCATCCGGAAACTGTCTAATCTGTTCCGGATCTGTCTCATAATAGTTTTCAGTTTCATATTTTCTGACGGGTGGACGAAGAAACTTCACCCGGATCATATGCATCAGAACATCTTCCAGATGCATCCCGTCTTTTTCGTACATGGCAAATAAAAATGCTGGTAACATCAAAAACACCATGACTGTTGCTGCATTACTGTTTCCCATCACATTACGCAAGAGGAAATAGCTTGGAATTCCCATTGCAGCACCTATCCCGATACAGATCAACTGTCTTTTGGTCAGGTTAAATGCTACTTTATTCTTTACCTTCGTTAAATCTTTCGGTACGCTGACATATGCCATGATTTTCACTCCTTCCTGTAATTTAGTGCGCGTTAAATATCGACTTACTTAAGGATGCCGTCTTAAAGAGGCTATAGCATAAGATTACTGTGTAAGCCATAACGCCAAATAATGAAGAACTCAGATTATCTGAATACTGGATACCTGCAACAAGCACTGCATAGATTGCAACGCATACCATCATCAGAAATGCCTGGAAAGCCAGGGCAAAGAGTCCTCTGAAATAATTTGTGCCGATCTGTCCCCATTCTCTGTTGCTCATAGTTGCGAATGGAATCGGCGCAACTGAGGTATATAGGTAAATCTCTATCATACGTCCATACATGATCACTGTGATCAATACAGACAGGATCTTCATACAGAAGCCGACGATAAGGGTTTCCAGCGCCAATACAACAAGTTCTCCGATTTCCATACTTTCCAGTGTTGTGGAAAGATCCGTCAATGCCGAAGAAATATCAATGGCGGTACTTCCTGTGATAACACCGGTCGCAGAATTAACTACGTGCTGACCCACATCGAATACCGCCATTGTGATTGTAAATGTGTTACTCACCAGATACACAGCGATCCACATTTTTACGAAGTACTTGAAAAACATCCAGGTATCAATATCATGCATGTTGTTACGCTCGGTCAGCATAGAAATCAATTCGTAGCAGAGTACGAGTGTGATAATAATACCTGCGATCGGCATAATCACGGAATCTGATAGATTCTGGATCATACTGAATATGCTGCCGTTCCACCCTTGCGGGGTCTGTCCAACCTGGGTGGCAATCTCACCGGTCTTTTGATTGACATCAGTAAACATCGTGTCCAGGTTGGAAGTGATCATCCCGGTTAAGAGTTCCCTCATCCATTCCTCAATCGCATCAAAAATCTGACTGAACATGGATCTCTACTCCTTTCTCTTAACCAAATAATCCACTCAGAAGCGGGATCAGCTGTGTTCCGATCAGGATAACACCACCACCGCTCATCAGCTGCTTAATTCCCTGGGATTTTGCACCCGGGTTGTCGTTTCCATAACCTTCCATCAGGTTGATTACACCCCAGACACCAAGACCGGCACCGATTGCAACGACCAGTGTCTGAAGGATATTGATTGCACTGCTAAAAAAAGCCATAATCAAATGTATGAACAAACGCTTTTCTTATGGTCTGTAAGCGTTTGGCTCTACTCCTTTCCCTATTATTCAGACCTTTTTGTCCCCCTGCCAAGTAACAGGGTGCTCGAATTCTTTCTTTCATATCAGTCCTCACTTTCCTCAGCTTCAATCGCTGATACATCTTCTTGTGTTACAGTTACTTCATACATTTCAAATTCTGTATCTTTCGACATCACCAGTCGGTGTGCCAGATATTTTTCTACATCAAACGCATTATTCTTATTGAAATCGGCAAGCTCTTTGTACCGTTTGTGCTTTGTGATGTCATATTTGTTGCTTAAAAACGGCCGGACTCCTCGAAGTTGTAAGATACATTTTTCTCCATCCATGACCGCCAGCTCATCTCTACTCATCAGTTCTTTTCCAGTCTTTTGATAGTTCAGCCCATAGGATCGGTTGCTACCTCTGGTGTCTGATGTGTTGTAAAGATCAATGGTTTCCTTTCCCAGGGTTTCTGATATTTCTTTCAGTGTGGAACTTTCCTTTCCACCCAGGAAAAGAACAGTGTCACAGTTACCCGTGATCGTCTCAGCAGCATCCTTATAGATGGTTTTCAGCTGAGATTGTGACTGCAGAATGATAGAAGCGGAGATTTCCCTGCTTCGGATCGTAGCAATCAATTTGTCGAATTTTGGGATCTGTCCGATATTGCTGAACTCATCAAGAAGCAGCCGTACATGATAGGGAAGTCTGCCTCCATGCTCATCATCCGCTTTATCACAAAGCAGGTTAAAGAGCTGGGTGTACATGATCGCTACCACAAAGTTGAATGTGTCATCGGTATCACTGATGATGACAAACATGGCTGTTCTCTGATCACCGATCATATCCAGTTCCATTTCGTCATACGACATAATTTCTCTTAGTTCCTGAATGTCAAATGGTGCAAGTCTGGCACCACAGGAAATCAAAATCGATTTTGCAGTTTTGCCGGCTGCAAGCTTGTACTTGCGATATTGCCTTACTGCAAAGTGTTCCGGATTTTCTGCTTCCAGTTCTTCAAACAATTCATCCACTGCATTTTTAAATTCTTCATCATCCTCCCTGGTCTCACTGGCATTGATAAATTCCAACAGAGTAGAAAAGTTCTGTTCTTCCTCTGGTGCCTCATACCAGATGTATCCGATCAGTGCAGAATACAAAAGACGTTCGGCCTTGACCCAGAAATCTTCCGTTGATTTTTCGCCTTCACCCTTGGTATTTGCAATAATGGTATTGACCAGCTTTAAGATGTCTTTTTCACTCCGGATATAATGGAACGGATTGTAATGCATGGACTTTTTAAAGTTGATCGTATTTAATACCTTGATCCGGTATCCTCCATTTACCAGCATCTTCCCGCATTCAACGATGATCGTTCCCTTCGGATCAGTGACCACATAGGACACGTGATCCGTCATCTGCATAAGATTGGGTTTTACATAGAATCTTGTCTTTCCGGACCCGGAACCACCGATGACGATCACATTCTTATTTCTGGCATACTTCGGAGCTTTTGGTCGGCTGTTCATGGTCAGACGTTCTGTTTCTGTGAGAATGACATTGTTTTCAAAAACCGGATCCATGAAGGGTTCGATGTCTTTTCTGTTTCCCCATCTTGCAGATCCATACTCCACACCCTGCCGGAACTTCTTTGCGTTTTTAGAACGATAGTAGACAACCAGTTTTAATGCACCTGCAGCCAGAACACCTACTGTAAGGTCCTGCAAAGCGATACTTGGCAGCCAGCTTAAAAATGCCAGTCGAAAATTGACTAACATCACGCCAAGTCTCTGGACCATGCTTTCTCCCAGGCAATGCCGGTACAGCCAGGATCCTTTATCTGCTACATAGAAGATAAAGAAATATGGGAGATTTAAGATCACCAGCCGTTTGATCTGGACCTTCTGTAATTTCTCCCGCATCATCGTTCCTGACCTCTGGATTTTTGTCTCTGCTTCACACGCTGGCGGTGCTTTGCTTTTCTTTCTACAGATTTCTGCAGTTTCTTTCTGACAGATGGTTTCTTCACCTGTTTCTTTTTCAGTTCTACTCCGGCATATTCCCGGAAAGCCGCTGTCATCACATCCACATCTTTAGCCTTAAAGAAGACCAGATATTTTGGTGGATCCGCACCGACTTCTTTTTTCAGGCTGTAATCAATCCCGTACTTTCTTGCCACACGGTCAAAGGATTTGATATTTTCATCTGTGATCTTTATGTTGGAAAGCTGTACTCCCTGTGCATTCAGCTGCTTGATGGTCTGCTTTCCATGTGGCTTTTTCTTTTCAATCTTTTTTCGGGCTTTTTCCCTTCCTTTCTCCTGAGCCCGTCCGGTCTTTTCAGCCATTTTCACCTGCGTTGCTTTCTGTTTCCTCCGGTTGTCCATTTCCAGGAACTTCCGAATGGCTGCTTTTAGCACACTGGCAGTGATCTTGACTCCCTGGATGCTCAGGCTGATCACTTTCTGATTTACTTCTTCCTGCAATTACCCACGTCCTTTCTTTCCTTTCATTTCAGAATGAAGACGGGCAATACAATATCCGATGCATGGAACATGTTTTCCATACGGACAGCCACCACATGGTGTTGTTTTTACCGCTTTTTTCTTTTCAGGAAGCAGATAATGGCACTGCTTCAAGTTACAGCCTTTCTTTTTGCCTCCCCACCAGTAACAGTACTTACAGGACCATGGCTTTTCTTCGCTGTACTTTCTTCCTTCTATAGCTGCATTTGGTTCTATGATCAGATCTTTATTTGTCTTCATTCTGTTCTTCCTCTTTTCTCATGATTTCTGTCAGTTTTTTCTCTGCCTGACTTCCGGCAGCAATGAGACAATACAAAACTGTAAATATTGCCGCTGCTCCCAGAAGAGCAACAAAAATAATGATATTTCTCATGGTTTCTCCCATCTAAAAAAGCGTCCACAGATTCCTTTTGGTTTCCATGAACGCTCATTCTTATTTAATTAGTGTTTCTTTTTTCTCATAAATGCAAGGGCTCCTGTACCAGTCGCACCAATGCCGAGAAGCATAAACCACAGCCACAGATTGGTGTTATCCCCAGTCTTTGGTGAATCACTGACAGGTTTTCCACCTTCCGGTGTCTTTTCTGCCGGTTTTTCCTCATCCACCATGGTTACATGCTGTACTACACTGGTATCCTTTACTTCGAATTCCACATCTTTTGCAACCAGATAGCCATCCGGTGCTGTTTCTTCACGGAGAGTGTATTTTCCGATCGGAAGCATTTCGATGTAATGTGCTTTCTCTGTACTGGTCCAGCTTTCCACAACTTTTCCATCCTGATCAAGGATCGTGAGTTTCGCTCCCGGAAGTTCTTTTCCGGCGATATCCTGTTTGGAGATTTTCACCTTCGTTACATCATCCTTCATCTCAACTTTCTGCACATCGGCAGTATCTTTGATCGTGAACTTCACGCTTTCAGCTGTCACGTAACCATCGGCCGGTTTTGTTTCAACCAGTGTGTATTCTTTTCCGACAGTCAGCTCACGGATCACACGTGCTTCTTTACCGGAAGTCCATTCATCCACGATATTTCCATCAGCATCTACCACTTTCAGCTTACATCCTGGAAGTTCTTTTCCGGTTGTCAGACTGGATTTGGTAAATTCTACAACGGTTGGCTGATTCTCAAAGGTAAAATCATAAGTGACTGTCGGCTGATCCTCACCTGCATACTCAAAGGTAAATTCCTTTACTTCATCGTTGGTTACGAATCCGTCCGGTGCATAGAGCTCTTTTACATAGTAAGTTGCTCCTATTGGAAGATCTGCAACAAATGTGATCTTTCCTTCTTCATCCGTAGATTTCAGTTCAATGATCTCATCGGCTTCGATCAGGACTTTACCTGTTGTCTCAGACTTAATGTCTTCTTTGGCAAATAATCCAAAGATAGCGCCTTCCAATGTACGGTCAGAATCTTTTTCCTTCTTAAGTACACGGACTTCTACTCTCTGGCGGTTGTTCTGCCAGTCTTTGTCATAGACTACAACTGGTGTATTCTGATCCACGTAAGTCAGATCTACATGACGGATCTCACCATCCAGTACATGACCGTAAGCAGTTCCTGTTTCTTTCACATAGTATTTACCAAGTGGAAGATTTTCCAGTTTTGCAATACCGGTTTCATCTGTCTTGATCGTTGCAATCAGTTCATCCTTTTTATAGTAATCGTCACTGACGCCATCGGCAGCCTTAATGTCTTCCTCAGCATAGACTTCAAACGTAACATCTGTCAGTTTTCCGGTTACATAGTTGAAAATGTGTTCCACCACACCTTTGACCTTATCGGCCAGTGTAACAGAATCCAGAAATTCTCCCTTTTTGTTGATGATGAGTTCACCAACCGGTACCTCGTCCTTCATTTCCACTTTCTGAACCTCTCCGGTATCTTTGACTGTGAATGTCACATCATTGGCTACCAGATAACCATGCGGTGCAAACTCTTCATGTAGGGTATAAGTCTCACCCACCTTCAGATATTTGATCACATGCGGTGCATCTTTGGAAGATGTCCAGCTGTCTACTACATTTCCATCTTTATCCGTTACTTTCAGATAAGCTCCATCCAGTTCTACACCGGTTGTTGCATCTGATTTTGTGATCTCAACAGTTGTCGGCTGGTTCTTCTTTACGGATTTTAATGTTACTGTCTGCACATCCTGCCCCTGATAAGAAGCATCAAATCTCAGTACTTCATCCGAAGATACGAATCCATCTGGTGCTTTCAGTTCTTTTACATAATAGCTTCCAAGTGGAAGATCCAGTGTACATGCTGCCTGACCTTTTTCATCAGAAGTCATTTCCTGTAAAAGAGTATCTGCTTTAACGATCACTTTTCCATCTTTCGTCTGAATGTCTTTTGCATTGTAAATACCGAACACTGCTCCGGCTACTGTATTGCCTGTCTCAGCATCCTGTTTTTCGACAGTAATCGACACTTTCTGTCGTTCATCTGTGACAGAGATTTCTTTCTCGATCACTGCAGTATCCTGATCCGCATAAGCAAATTCGACATTTTCCGGCACAGTATTTAACACATAAGTGTCCGGTGCATTCTTCTCTTTGACATAGTACCTGCCAAGTGGAAGATTCTTTACGGTTGCATAACCATCTGCATCCGTTGTGACGGTTGCTACCAGTGCATCCTTTGCAAAATACAGAGTTCTCTGTCCATCTGCATCTACCTGATGATCGGCAGTATAAATATCCTCTGCCGCATAGACTTCAAATTCAGCACCTGCAAGTCCAGCCATTTCATACTGGAATTCCTTATCAAATCCCTTTAACACTTCCCCCTGTTTATAGATCTTTAACTGACCTTTGACCGGGGCGTTGGTATATTCCACATCAATGACTGCATCTCCTGTGACAGGATCGGTCAGATAAGCAGTATCTGTATCAACGGCAACTGTCACATAGTTTTTGGATATTGTGTACCCATCGGGTGCCGTCACTTCCTCAATCCTGTAGTTACCAGGTTTCAGATTCTTTGGCAGTACCAGGTATCCTTCCTCATTTGTGAAATAGGATTTGTGTACCGTTGGCTTCGGATAGGATGTTGTCTGTTCCACATATTTCTGATTATCCAGGTCGTATACCTTGAACTCAGTATTAGCCAGGAGTACAGATTTCTGTGTTTCTGCATCCTTTTTGATGATCTTTAATTTTGCTTTGAATTCTTTATCCAGCAGCACTCGCCATGTCTGCGGTGTATCCGGATGATTCTCTGTGATCTTCACTACAAAATCATCGACCGGTGCATAGTTGTGTTTGCTTGTGGTTTCTCTTACCACATAAGTTCCATATGGAAGCGGAATCGATCTTGCATATCCTTTTTCATCGGTAAACATTTCTGTCTGACCATCTGCAGTCAGTACAACTGGTCTGGCTGAATCAAAATCATAACTTCCATCTGCTTTTACTTTCAGATCACTGACAAGCCATGCTGAAAAACCAACTCCCTGCAGAAGATCTGCATCGGTCTTTCCGTTGTTTGCTGCCTTGATGATCTGGAACGGCTGCTTGATGACGGTTTCTTTACATACAGAAGTTCTTTCTACTGTCGGAACAGTAGCACCTTCGTAAGTACAGTCCACATCATGTTCTGTCGGATCCAGTACATATCCCACTGGAGCACTAAGCTCTTTCAGATAATACTTTCCAAGATACAGATCCGATACAGAGGCTTCGCCATTCTTATCCGTTGTCAGGGATGTGATCAGGCTGTCTTTCTTATGGATTGTTCCGGTTCTTCCATCCGGATGAACAATGTCTTCTCTTGCATAAAGGCCATATACCGCACCTTCCAGTGTTGCATCTCCCTGGGCTTCATTGCCTGTCTCAGCATCCTGTTTTGCAATGTTGAGCTTTGCATTTGTTCGCTTATCCGTTGCATTTTTGGTTGTTGTCTTTCCGATAGCAAGAGTCACATTATAAGACTTTGTATCGATCTGATACCCTGTTGGAACAGAGATTTCTTTCAGATAAACAACTTCCTGTGTCTTTTCCATTGTGAGCTGTGAAGCACCATTCTGATCAGTTGCAGGCATCTCTGCGATCAGCTTTGTACATGCAGCATCGGAATAGATCCCGTACACTGCACCAGCCAGTGCATTGCCTGTATCCTGGTCTTTCTTTACAATGGATACCTTACATTCTTTTGTCCAGGTTACTTTAAAATCCACATATTTCTCATTTCCGACACCTTCACCGAAAACAAGAGCCAGATCCTGTGTTCCGGATCCTGTTACAATCTTGTAAGCAGAGTATTCTTTATCAATGCTTCCCTTCATCTGAGAAGAAAATGTAGCACTGACGCTCTCTGCCTGATCAAGTGGTGCTGTCAGATAAAACTGTGTACCTCCACTGATTTCTACACTTGCTCCTGCAGCACTGGTTTTACCGGTTGTCACATTTACAAGCTTTACACCGCTTGGCAACTTAAATGTGATTGTCTGCAGTTTATCTGCTTTGAATGTGATCACGCTTGTTCGCTGGCTGTTTCCTTCCACATAAGCCTTTACATTAGATTCGGAAAAGCTCATATCTACAGACGGAATGTCCGGCATATTTACACAATAATTGTAAAGTTCCATTGCCAGGTTCTTTCCTGTTGCATTGGTTCCGGATGCCCAGTCACTGGATCCATTTGCATAAGCCGCTGCAAGATGCGTAATAATGAATCTCTTTCCTGCTGGAAAATCCGGATGTTTCTCATCGAAGAAACCATTCTCATCACTTGCTTTTGTTCCGTAATAGCAGACCTTTGCAAGTGTCTTTCCATCGGCAAGTTTCTGGATCGTATAAGTTCCATTTCCCGGTCCTTTTTTGGATGGTTCAACACAGTATGCTGTTGCATTGATGCTTCCCCATTTCACATAATATGGACAAGTCAGATAAGAACCTAATCCATAATCTGCGTAATAGTACCAGGAACCGGCTGTGACGGTGACAGATTTTGTTCCTGTTTCACCGGAAGCAAGCATCATTGGCATATCAAAAGTAATACTTTCGCCTGCTTCAAGATCTGCAAGAGCAACTTCCTGGTCAACAGCTTCCTGCATAACCTCTGAGAGTGTGATCCCTGTTTCCGGATCAACGGTCTCCTGATCCTCCGTTGCTTCGATCTCTGCATCAAATTCTTTTTCTGTCAGTTCTGTTTTGCTCTCCGTGTCAGCAGCATCAGTTTCCTCTGTAGACGAGTCAGCCTCAGAATCCTCTGTTTCTGTCTTATCGGAAGAACCAGCATCCTGATCAGAAGAACTTTCTGACTGCGAATCTTTCTGTTGATCCGCTTCTTTTACCACGATCTTTCGATTGATCTGGTAGGTTGGGTGATCCGTTGTCTGTGGTTCTACATAATAGACTGCCTTATAGGAATTGGCATAATCGGTAGAAAAGTCATTTCCATCCGTATCTTTTGCTTCCTGAAATGTAACTTTTACTTTGCTGTCATCCTGGATCGTAAGACCGGTATAATCACTCTTTACATCGAAATTGTCTCCAACCTTGATCTCATAATCCTTTGCAGTTACCACTTCATCTTCATCCAACTGATCCTTGATCTCCTCATAATACGGAATCTTTTTTACAGATCCGGCATCATCAGAAGCATAGGCAACAGCGGGAGAGAGTACCGTCGATAGAACCGTTACTGCAGTCAGTAAACCGGACATCACCCTGCGTGCTTTCTTTTTCACGTTCATTCTCTTAAATCCTTCCTTTCTGATTTTTTTGTGTATGGTTATCTGTTCGTGTCTGCGTATTATCTTTTATACGAAGATGATCGCCTCCTTTCCTGAAATTTGCGCTATTTGGGACAGTCAGCACAAGCTGAGATAACAGCACAAATATATGGCGGTACCTGTTTGTCACAAATACCGCCACATGATTTCTACTGTCATCCTCTTTTCAGATTCAGACATTTTATTTTGATTTAAGATTTAAGCGTTTTCCTGTTTTCTTTCCCGGATCCGTTCCTATATCAGTTTCCATCTCTGATACGTTTTCTTCTGGCAGACACGCAGCTTTTCGCTCTATGCATGTTCAAACCGAATATCACTCCGGGCAGGCTATTCATTTTTCAAGGTACATGAAGGTGTTCTATGCAAACCCTTCATATAACGAAACGCTCAGAGCCTGTTTTACAGTGGTCTAATTCAATTTTTTTAAAATTCTTCGTTTTCCGCCTTTTTTTTCATCGTTTTTAATGCCCTGTTCAGGAGGTCATTTACACTCTGTTGTTTGATTCCCAGATAATCTGCGACATCCTGCTGACGCATTTCTTCGAAATAAACCAGATTGAGTACCGTCTTTTGTCTCTCTGTTAACTCTTTGATCAAAGCGTTTAGAATTTCTCTGTCGATAACATCGTCAACAAAATCTTTTGAAGATCCTCTCATAATCTCCGCATCATCTGTAACATCGCTGTTAGAAAACACACCATGATTGGTGCTGATTTTGCTCTGGCTGTATGCCATACGGTCTTCAGCCTCCATCAGCAGACGGATATACCAGTTTTCATTATCAAAGAACTCTTTATTGAATTCCTTGTTATCGCCAGTTACACTCACATATTCATAGTCATCACAACTATGAAGCGGAAATACGGTTGATTGATTTCCTGCTGTATAAAGTACATATCCGTGATCATAAACAGAGATTGTTGTATCTGCATTGATCATTTCCTTTACTACAACTTTGTGTTCCTTCAAGGATTTCACGCTTGGGATTCTCTTCTCCACATCAGCAACTTTCACGATTTTTTTCAGTTCTTTTAATGTCAACATAAAGACCACCTTTCTGCCTTTCGGCTCCGGGTGGTCCATTCCATCTTTTATGAAATTTCTGCACAGACATAAAGAACTGCAGTACAAGAGGTCACGAACTCACCCGTTTTTTTTGAACGGGAGTCCGCGACTCCTTTGTAACGCATGTATCTGCGTTTAGATTAAGTTTGCCAGATTGCCTGGCTTATTCAGTTGCTATGTGCATCTTCTGATTTATTCTCTGTTTGCTCTTTGCGAAACATGGAATAATCGCCCATAGCATCGTAAGGACAATGCCTTACAAATTCCTGGTATTCGATTTCAGTCATCTTTGTTTCCTCCTTTGTGTCATATTATCAAAATCTCTATTTACAATTATTTTTGCAAAAAAGAATTCAACCTCTATATAACGAAACGCTGAGAGCCTGTTTTACAGTGGGGTACGACAAAAAATTTAAAAATTTTTCGAAATACGTCAAAAAAGCCCGACAAAACAAATACTTCAACAATCTCCAAAACCAGAAAATACTTCTGATCTTGCAGTGTATCCGTAAATGTTTTGCCGGGCTCTTAGTGATTCCAGTCAGGTTCAGCTCCTTGACAAACTCTTGCTGTCTGGTGCGTTCTTGATGGTTCCTGCCAAATCCAACGCTTACTACAGACAGCTCATTCTATTCTGTTATGATCCCTGATTCATCATCTTTCGGGAATACGTCCGCATCCTGGACTTTAATTGTTCATCTCGGATGTGGATCGGACGAACCGACACCATATCATCCTTTACAAATATCTCCAATGTACTGCGACATTTTTTGCACTCCACTTCTGAATCGCTTTGTGCACTCTTTTCAATAAATGCTCCACATACAGAGCAGTGTACATGCCATTTAATAGCACCTGATCCCATATAGGCTTCCTCCTTTAAGCAATAAGATATTTCTCCATTTATTACTCAACGGACCAAAGGGAAATCAAATCCGCCTTATGAGCATCATGCCATCCATTCCGTAAGTGCCAAAGCTACACGAACAGCACGATTTCTATTCTGATCAGATCTGCTTTGTCGATCTGTGCATCCTTTTTTATCCTTCCACCAGCTACCACACACTCTTTCCGGTATAAAAAATTCCGCTGTGATTAATTAACATGATATTTCAATAGTTTCAAATACATCACCAGTCAGATCACAGATGTCCTGGATCTGAATCTCAGTATCATCGATCCGTAAGTGGACTGATGGATCAAAAAATTCTACGGTTCCGGATAATGTATGGTACTGGCCAACTGACGGATCCTTCCAGGATTTTTGAAAATAAGTTGCCTGTATCTTCATCCCATATGCCAGGATTCTTAATTTCATATCCAGCTCATTTTTCTTTTCTTCGGATAAATCTCTTTTCGATTCGTAAATGATTTCCTGTTGCCGGATCGTTTCATCCAGTCCACGAAGTGCCGCAAATGGAGCAAACTGTTTTGCCCTGCGTCCTACATCCATGGGATGTCTCCTGGAAACCGGTCTTGATAAATATAAATACGGTTGATATGCACTTGCCAACACTTTTTGCACCTCCTCTAAGCACGGTGACCACCTATTTGCTCGTTGCGTTCTCTATAAGTAGAACACTCTAGCAGGTTGGATCCCCGCATGATCGCATTCTTCCCATAACGCTGCTTTACATTCAATACTGCTTCCTGTAAATGCCGTTCCTTATCGGTCTGTTTGGGATCATCAAACAGGCTGTACTGCACATAATTTTCAGGAGCAACCCTGTTCGCACACACCTCGATTCTTCGAATTCCGGTATATCTGTCCGCAATCCTGAGATATAAATCTTCCACTGCATCCATGATTTTTTTTGAACTGTTACTTCCTCTTTCGAGTTTTACGGTTCCTTTGGATGCCTCATGCTCATACCTGTGGTCATATGCGATCCATAAGGTGAGAGAGCTTGTCACCAGTCCTTTTTCAAACAGATCCAGGGCCAGGTTGTCTGTCATTTCCCTTACGATTACAAGTGCTTCTTCAAAAGAATAATTTCGCATCAGCACCTGGCCATTCGATAGGCTGTGTTCCTCAGAATGATAGTTCTTGATGTCACTCATCCGGCATGTTTCATAACCCCATGCATGATCGATCAACAGCTCTGCATCAATCCCAAACATCTTATACAGCCAGTCCTCGGATCCTAAAGAAGCCATTGCGATATCTCCCATTGTATGAATCCCGTAACTAGCCAGTTTCTTTTCAGTACGGGATCCAATCCTCCAGAAATCACTTAATGGTTTATGGTCCCATAGCTGCTCTCTGTAAGAGAATTCATCCAGAATTCCGATATGGTCATCCACATGCTTTGCTACGATATCCATTGCGATCTTAGCAAGATACAGATTGGTTCCCACACCTGCAGTTGCAGTGATACCAGTTTCCACCATGACCGCCTGCATAAGCTTTACCGCCATTTCTTTTGCAGTGAGATGATAAAGCTGCAGATAATTGGTCACGTCAATAAAACATTCATCGACACTGTACACATGGATATCTTCTTTTGAGACATACCGCAGATAGATTCCATAAATCTTTGCGGAATAATCCATGTACAGCTGCATCCTCGGCATGGCTGTAATGTACTTAACACAATCCGGTATCTCATGGATCCGGCACCGGTTCTTGATGCCAAGAGCCTTCATAGCCGGAGTGATTGCCAGACAGATTGTAGACTTTGATCTGGTCGGATCTGCAACCACCAGGTTTGCTTTAAATGGATTCAGCCCACGTTCTACGCATTCTACAGAAGCATAAAAGGACTTCAGATCAATACAGATAATAGAAGTCTGATCCTGACTCACATTGTCACCTCCCATACGTCTTTCCTCTTTTTGTAACATGTATCCCGTTTTGACTATCAATGACTGTCTATCCTTCCTGTTTTCATTGAATGATAGGAAATTCATTTCACATATCCATTGACAAAAGAGGAAATATTGTGTATCTTATAGGAAAGATGTTTCCCTTATCTGTGATTCACATTATAGGAGAGATATTTCCCTTTGTCAAGATTAATTTTTGATTTTTAGGAGACACATTTCCCGTTTTGCCTTGAGGCGGCTAATGAAACTTATAAGACAAGGCTTAGAAAGAGGTATGTTTATGACATTCGGTGAAAAAGTAAGATCATTAAGAAAAGAAAAAAAGATGAGTCAGCAGGAACTGGCCAGCATGGTTGGTGTTTCATATAGGACCATTCGATCCTGGGAAGTAGAAGGACGTTTTCCAAAACAAAATGTTCTGTATCAGAAACTGGCAGATGCATTACAGTGTGACGTTTCTTATCTCATGAGTGAGGATGAAGCTTTTATCACAGAAGCATCCGAACAGTTTGGTAACCGTGGTGCCAAACAGGCTCAGCAGATTCTGGAACAGGCTGCAGCTATGTTTGCCGGTGGATCACTGACAGACGAAGATAAAATAGCTTTTATGGATGAGATCCAGAGTCTTTATCTGGATTCCAAAAGACGTGCAAAGAAATTTACACCGAAAAAATATCTGAAAAAACAAGAGGAAAAATAATAGAAGGCGGGATTATTGTACACCTAATCTGTTACCTTATAGTTACAAGGATATTTCTGCCCTTTTTATTTTTTACTTTTGAGGTGATTTATTTGAGAAACACTTACATATATACAGAAACAAAGAAATTAATCAAGAAATATGGCACCAGGGATCCCTTTGAGATCATGGATCAGATGAACATTGTTGTCGGGGAAACTTCCAGATATAAGACACTGAAAGGATATTGTTTTATGAGCTGCAAGACAATCTATGTCATGATCAGCAGTTTCCTTTCAGAAGAAGAAAAGATGATCGTTGCCGCCCATGAATTAGGGCATATCATCCTGCATCGTTCCCAGCTGAAAATGGCTCCAATGCAAGATGATACCCTCTACAATATGACGGATAATACAGAATACCAGGCCAATCTGTTTGCTGCCGATCTTCTGATTGATGATGAGGAGATTGAAGATATGGTTCAGAACGAAGACCTGGATTATTTCGGACTCTGCAGCTCTTTGAATGCGACTCCGGAACTCATGAGCTTTAAACTATACAGCCTGACAAAACGAGGCCAGGCTTATCATATGCCGATGGAGATACAGAGTAATTTTCTGGCGAAATAATAGCGGATAAGATTATTCTACAATAGAAAAACTATAGATTTATCTCACTGAAAGGAGGATCATTTATGTCAAGACATCATATAGAAAAGGTAACTTGTCCTTCCTGCCATCATGAGGGAGATTTTGAGCTCTGGGACAGTATTAATACTGCACTGGATCCTGAAATGAAAGAGAAGGTACTTAATCAATCTATTTTCCTTTATACCTGCCCGAGCTGTGGAGAGACCTTTCGTTTAAACTACTCCACACTCTATCACCAGATGGAAGATCTTGTCATGATTTATCTGGTTCCTGAATCAGAAGTAAAGAAGACATATGAAATATTTTATGAAAAAAATGCTTTGGCTGATTATCGTACCGAAAAGTACTTATACCGGATTGTGACATCAGCAAATCAGCTCGTTGAAAAGATCCAGATCTTTGATGCAGGTAAAGATGACAGGGTAATGGAACTTGTTAAATTACTTGCGACAGATTCTATTCTCAAAAATGATCCCGATATAGAATTTGATGAACTGCGCTTTGCTGTCGACGACGACGGAACAAATATTCTTGTAATCATTAATAAGGGTGAGATTACTGGTGCAGTTGACATTGACAATATGTATGAATTTGCTTCTTCACACTGCACTGATTTCAAAGATCTCCGCGATGATGAGGATATTGTTATCAATAGGGAGTGGATCCTTAACAAACTTGCCGAAGCAGAAAACGAATAGTATATTTGGTGGCTACACCCCCAAGCCCCTGTAGAATAAATAACGCCAGTACTGGATATCAAAAATCCCGCACCGGCGTTATTTATTAAAATATTTTGTTTTTTAATCTTCAACACTCTCTACTGAAACTTCTTTTTTCTTCCTACTTTTACCAGAAATCATCTTGTGTCCTGTATAAATAGCCATAATCATGCAAAGCAAAGAACTTGCTGCAAAGTACTTATGGCCTTCTTTTGATCCCTTATAACCTGTATAAAAAGTTCCAAGCATTGTAATCAGTGCACCGATAGACCAATATTTATGTGATTTCATTCAGATACCTCCTGCCGTTTTTCTTAATCATATACCTTTTAAAAGATATATACAAACTGGTATTTTGAATCAATCGACAAGCAGCTCGGATCTTCCACTATAAATTCATACCTTCAGCAAATAGGATATGGCAATAAAAATATATCCGGAGATTTCTCTTCCTACTGGATGCAGTCATCCTTAAAGATTTCACCAGTAGAACAAGTTGAACTTTTGAAAAATTTATATCGAAACAACTTCAACTTTACTCCTGCTAATATTCATGCCGTCAAAAATTCCATCCATCTTACCGCCTCTGAAAATGGAGAATTTATGGAAAAACCGGAACCGGACGAGTGAACGGGCAGGATATAAATGGCTGGTTTATAGGTTTTATAGAAAGCCAAAATAATACATACTTTTTCTCCACAAATATTCAAAGCGAACAACGTGCAACTGGTAGTAAAGCATCAGATGGTGCTTTATCTACTCGTATTGATTCGTCACATAAATATAAGCATCTTCCAACGTTGCAGGAATTGACATACACTCCAATTCTGGCTGTATTTCAGAAATCACTCTTAACTGCAATCCCCCCTCAACATACTGTTTAGATGTAATACGATACTTCTGTTCCACTTCTCTTGCTTTTCTCTCATCAGGTACTTTGCAAATCCAGATTTTCCCCTGTGCTTCTTCTGTCAAATTCTTCATAGAACCCGCATACAGAAATCGACCTTTATGCATAATTGCAAGCTGATTGCAGGTGGCAGCTAAGTCTTCTACCACATGAGTTGAAAACAAAACCGTTCTGTTTTCAGAAAAATCTACTAACAAATTGCGGATGCGAATACGTTCCTCCGGATCTAAACCGGTAGTTGGCTCATCCACAATTAAAAATTCCGGTTCATTTAAAAGCGCCTGCACCAATCCTACCCGTCGCTTCATACCGCCTGATAACTGCTTCATTTTCTTCTTACGATGTTCTATAAGACTGGTCTTTTTCAAATAATAATCTATCCGCTTTCTACATTCTGCTTTCGGAACACCTGCCAGATCTCCCATATACTCCAAACACTCCTGAACCGTCAAATTAGGATACAGTTCAATTTCCTGTGGTAAATACCCTATCTTTCTTTGGATTTTTTCATAGTTTCCTTCGCTATACAAAATTCCGTCTAATGTAACCATTCCGTTTGTAGGTTTAAGCACAGTGGTCAAAACTCTCATCAAAGTTGTCTTTCCCGCTCCATTTTCTCCCAATAGTCCAAATATCCCATTTGGTATATCTAAATCTGCATGGTCGATTGCTGTGACACTATTCTTAAATCTTACCGTTAAATCCTCAATATGAATACTCATAAATTTACCCTCTCTTTCTTACGATCTTCGGCAATGCCAGTAACAAAATCAGTCCGATACAAATACACAAGCCTTTCCCATACAGCCATGTAATATCGGCAGTATTTTCTATATCTCTAAAAGAATAAGAAAACAGATTCCATGCTCCAAAAAGTTTATCTCCACCTGTGGAATTTGTTGCTACCCATATCAAAAGACTGCTTCCAATTCCCATCCACATATTGCGAAAAAGCATAGACAATGTATTAGCCAATATTCCCCAAAAGAAAATAGTTACTACAATCGCCCCAAAACAGGTAATAAACTGAAGTATTTCACTTTCTGTTACTGGATGTGTAATTGGTTTCTGAAACGCAAAAAACAATCCATATCCAAGAACAGCGAGCAGCAGCAAAAAAGTTCCCTGTATCATCAGTCTCTGTATAATAGAATAGATTCTCTTTTTTATCTGATACAGTCTCTGAACTTCGGAACGGTTGCTTGTAATTTCCTGCACATAAGTATCTGCACAAAAAACAGCAGTCAATATCGCAAAAGGCGGCTCTATAGATAGTCCTATTTCATACGTGAAAACAACTGCACGAATCACACTTAAAATTACAACAAAGGATACTGCATAAGCAATTTTATAAAATGGCAGAACAATCTTCATTTCCTTCTTCATTTATATTCGCCTCCGCTTCCAAATCTGTATCGAAATCAGTATAATTACTACCGATACAATAATAAGAAAACTTTGATTTAAGAGCGCCATCGGGGGCGGTGTCGTATCAAAAAGCTGCCCCGGAAATCGTACCATGATTGCCAAAGGTTTGCCCCAATATCCGTAAACTCCCTCTGCATTAGTTCCGCCCAAATTGGAATACACCATATAAAGAATCAAAAGTGGTACACCCGGAAGTGGATTTTTAAATATGAGTGAAATCAATGTATATATACTCACAATCATCAGCATATTAGGCAATATATAAAGTACCGTAGAAGCCACAAAATCCCATAGTCGCACTTCAAATCCACTATCCTTTGTATAGATGCGGCACAATACCCAAAACAGTATATTCAAAATAGTTAGCACAAGCAAACAAATTGTAAATCCTGCACTCACTTTTCCCATTACATACTTCCCGGCAGTCACAGGCTTTGTATGCAACAATTCATAAGTATGCTTTTTTGTATCTTGTAAAAATAAAACCGCCAACATAATAATTGCAAAAAACACCATATACAGACCCGCAAAATCAGCAAATTTTCTTGCGTAATAAAAAGAAAATGTCTTATCTTCCAATTTTTTATCTAGATATGCGTTGATTTCTTCTGCCGTTCCCTTATAATACGTACTGTCCTCGTATAAATACCTTGCCCCGTACCAGTCATATTCCTGCTCCAAATACGCATAGGCCTCTTTTAAATTCATGCTTTCCAGCTTTTCAATGACATTCTGTGCTTCTGAATCCGTCAATCCAAACACATCCGTTAATTTTATTTTTACCTTTTCATGCCATACCTCTCTGTGCTTTTCAGGCGTGGCTGGAATATAGCCCTCATACACTTCTCCTTCAACCGAAGTGTTGGACTGATCATTGATGATTTCCTCCCCCGTTGTAAGATAATGTGTGGTTAAATATGGACTTGTCGCATTAAACACACCATAAATCACAAGCAGAACACCTACCCAAAATAACGGTCGCTTTAGATAATTCCTAATCTCTCTTTTAAAAATAGCAATCATACGTATTCCTCCTTTCCTTCGTTATAGACATCATAAAATATAAATCACAACAAAAAGACAACAGCATAAAAAAATCGGACCGCTCATGCAATCCGATGAAATACTGCTGTTATTACAGCTCCACTCTGTTTTTCATTTTCTATCAGTAACTGACCACCATGCTTTTCACAATACAATCTGCTGATATACATGCCCATTCCTGAATGTTTCAAACTGTCTTTCACATTTTGCTGATAAAAAAGCTCTGTTGCCTTTTGCTTATCTATTGTAAATCCCACTCCATCATCCTTTATTCTGATCTGTAATTCAGAACAGGTAAGAAACACTTCCATTTCCACTTTTGTCTTGGCGTAACGAAAGGCATTTGACAAAAGGTTTTCTATAACCTCTAAAATCACTTCCTTATCTCCTGAAAATTTTTCTTCTGTTTCCGAACATTCTAATTCATATAGCTTTCCAAATTTTTTCCTAAACACGTTCATCTCTGCCCGTACGTCTATTTCTACCTGTTTACTGGTAATTTCTTCTGCTACTAACTCCCTTGTATCTAAACTGCTCATCTTTCGCATAGTTTCCACAAAGATATCCATACGTTCAATCTGTTTTTTGCTTTCATTTACCATTTCTAAGGCTTGCTCCATATTTATCTCTTTCTTCGGAAGATATTCTGAAAGCATTTCCTGATACCCCTCCAGCACAGAGAGCGGAGAACGTATATCATGTGCAATGGCAGCCCGCAAAGCCTTTTCTTCCTCAAGCATTTTCCATAACTGTTGATTATTCTCTGCCAGCTGTCCTCTCATTCGTTCAAACTCTTTGCACAATCCGCCCATCTCATCTTCATTTTCATAAGTGATATGGAAATCTAAATTATTTCGACCAACTTGTCGGGAAGCCAGTTCTAATTCTTCGATAGGGCATTTCAGTTTATGCTTATAAAAAAGAAATACCGCTATAATACTCCCTGCAACAGATACGATAAGCACTGTAAATGTCTGAAGAAAATCACATATTTCCGATACATGATAATCAAATTCTTTCATTTCATAAGAATGTGGTCTCGGAACATCTGGCAAATACCTTCTACCATCCCCTTCAGCCATTTCAAAATATTCTTCTTGGTCTACATAATTCCACCAAATGTTGTTTTGTACTGTGCTTGCTATTCGCATAATTAGTGCTGAAAGATAAAAACTAATTATTAAACTAATTATCATATACAAAACAATGGTTTTCCTTAACGAAAGATTTTTTATTTTGCCCATTTATATCCCCTCCCCCATACCGTTGCAATATATTCGTGTTCCGAATACATTTTCATTTTCTTGCGGATTCTGCGAATCAACTCCGTAACCACCCGGCTGTCCCCTTCTGCATCATATCCGCCAATCTTCTCATAGATTCGTTCTTTATCAAATACCATTTCAGGGTTCATAGACAAAAATTCTATGATCTCATACTCTAATTTCGTAAGCTCTAAAGCATTCCCTTTAATATGTACACATTTACTGGCATAGTCAATCACTAATTCTCCATAAAACCTTTGTTCTTTTTTCCTATGTAAACGTTCTTCACGTTTCAAATGGGCAATAATTCTAGCATCTAATTCTTTCAAACTGAATGGTTTTAAAACATAATCATCACCACCAGACAACAATCCCATTACTCGATCCTGTTCTTCTACTTTTGCAGTCAAAAAAATAATCGGACAGGAAACCATATCTCTGATTCTTCTGCACACTTCAATTCCGTCCATTCCCGGCATATTTACGTCCAATAAAATAATATCGGGATTTGCACTTATCTTTTCCATTGCTTCTATGCCATTTTCTGCAATCATTACCGTATAATTCTTCAATGTAAAGTATTGATTCAGCATTTTTAGCAATTCTCTATCATCATCAACCATTAAAATTTTATAGTTCATAAATTTCACCTCTGGCTCTAATGTTATCTTTTCCTTATAGTATAGCTTATAAAAAACAACAAATAAACAACAATTCCTAAAAGGCAACAGCCTTTCTAAACTGCCGCCTTTTCTCCTTCATTTTATTTCCATTATTGATAAACCATCTCTGTATCCACAATCTCCCTTGCACACGATTATATATTGTTCATTCTCGCTACCCATTCCATCTGATTTTCTGCCTTTAACTGTTCCGTGATCCCCTGTGCCTGTTTCATCTGCTCTACAATTCTTTCAAACCTTAAATACTTATAGTCATCTGTATCCAAACAAACAAGCCGAAGTCGCACAACAACTTGAAAATCTTATCAACGGAACAACAGTCCCAGATAGTAGCCAACTGGCAGATGTAGCCAATAAAAAGAAAAATCTCTGAAAAACCTTATCAAGGCTTTCCAGAGATGTAGTAACTATTCATATTCAATGGATCTCTTTTTAAATTTACCAGGAAGTCTTTTGTAAATCCTTTACCTCTTTTGATTCGTAATCATACTGGTACATATCTAAAATTTCAGCATCCATCATACTCCATGATCCATCTGTACTTTTTATATTTTTATAATACACATATTGAGTCTTTGTTCCTTCTTGATTATCACGATCATACATTAGATATCTAATCTGCGTTTCATCTTCGTAGGTAACAATATAGCTATACCCCTTTGCATTATAGTCTTTTCTATATTCTGCATCAGTTTCCTTTATATAGGTTTGATATATTTTTTGATAGCCTTCGTCTATTTTCTTGATTTTTTTTGAATCTTGTTGACTTTCGATTGTCATATCGTTTTGACGTGATTCATTTTTATCGTCATCTTGATGTTCTGATTTTTTCTCTAAATACCCATACTTTTTAGCTATATATTCCTGCTGTGTAGTTGAAGCATTTATATCATCTATTCCATCTGCATTTCTTAAGAACCGAAGAACCAGAATATTTTCTTCTTTATACAGTCTATACGATGGTTTATCTAACCACACAGGAGTTTTAACTATCACGGTTCCATTACTATTATAATGTTCTGAATCTTCATTTAACATGGTCACAAATATCCCCAATGCCATTGTTAGCACTACAATTATTCCGACTGCCCATAAAAAAATTCTTTTCAATAAAGATTTCTTTTTGTTCTTCTTTATTGTCCTAGACAAAACACACGTCCATATAATATTCAAACATTGTAGAATTAAAAATTGTATGATAGGAACTGTTCTTATAAACCATAAACGAAAAATCTCTCCATTTGATAAAGGATATCCGATTTTAATGCCAGTATATATCAATGAAACAATAATAGTAATCATCGTAACAACCACCAATGCCTTCATTTTAAAAGACATTTTATTTTCCGTTTCTAACTGTTCTGTTTCTATATCTTGAATAAAACTTCTAAGCAACAGTAATTCATTTTCAGATAGAACATTTTTATTGATCAATATAACTTTATTGTCTTTACGAACCAAATAAATATGATTTTCAATCTCTCCCTTATTAACAAATGAACTCCAATAATTATGTGTAGCTCCAGCCTGTGTGACTATATCCACACCTTCTTTTGAAAACACATATTTTCGCTCATTATTCATTTTCTGTTTTTCTTTATTTATGATTGCTCTCATAAATACTTTTTGTAATTTTTCTACACTTAAACCTATTGCAGCAAATCCAATACTTAACAATAAAAATATCCATGCAAATAATATATGAAACAAGTATGAATAAAATGCTAAAGAAAAGATATAAAAAGCACCCACCAAAGTTGTACCTTTGATTACTCTATTAGTCTTTATAGTTTTTAACGAACTAAGATGCATTAAAATATTGTTTACTTCTTCGTCTATATTTAAGTGATATATAATTTTCTGATCATGAAATTCTTCAACTACCATTCTTGATTTCTCCCTTCACACGATACTGATATTCCGGGACATTGTTTCTATCCTCTTTCCGGATTTCATTCCCTAAATATTGAAAACTCCCATCTTCTTTGAATTTCACTGTTAAATCATGCGTAATAAGAGCATCATCACAGATAACCATGTCGCATACTGCATTTACCGTTAATGTAACCGTACCATCTGGATTTTCTCTTACTTCCACCACCTCCGGCACAGAAGTCCCAAAAAAGTTAGGGGCATAATTACCACATCCCAACGGTGCCCATGCATACATTTTTGCTTCTTCATCAAATTCCGATTTGCACTTCAAATCGTTTTCTTTATTCTATCATAGCATCCATTATTCCGCCATCAGTCTTTCGAACCAGGTATCCATGACAATGATGAACTGGCCTGCTCCTGGCAATTCTTGCAGCATTTCGTCAAGAGTTTTCTGTTTCACATATTTCTGCACATACACCCAACAGGCAACGCTACTGGCTTCTGATACAA
>OHUB01000187.1_pt1 | contig 35131 bp, 26 predicted proteins | sample 1579091 | NCBI WGS metagenome assembly OHUB01 (sample SAMEA3879566, study PRJEB24766) | human gut metagenome | biome: human-associated habitat; feature: feces | place: USA | collected 1985/1987
CGGTGCTACTTATCCGATAAGCCGTTCTGTGATGTTTAGCGTAAATGTAGGATTCTAAAAAGCAAAAAGACAATGAAAAGAAAACTTATCTCCGCCGTTGCGCTCATCATGTGCGCGATAATGTTCCTCTTCTGCGGCTGCAAGTCGAAGAAGAACGGAGACGACACAACTGCCCCCTCCGAGAGCGGCGCATCAGTCGATGTCGCCATTGACGAGAGCACCGAGCCCTCGTCCGAAGAGACGACCGAGCCCGAGAAGAAAGAGCCCGCTGCCGATGCCATCAAAAAGGTTACGGACAGCACGAAGAAGCCCGGCAAAGTCAACACCACCACTCCCTCGGTCAAAAAGCCCGAGTGGAAAAAGGCCGGCAAATACACCTGCGGTAAGAACCTCGCGGCAGGCGAATACTATGTAGTTCCCAATTCAAAGAAATGCTCGCTTATGCTTACCGACGGCAAAGACGGCGAGCTTGAATTTGATATTCTTCCCTGCGGACTGTTCGTCACCATGAAAGCCGGATATACTCTTGAAGTCAAGAACGGCAAATTCATCCTCGCCTCCGAAGTCAATAAGATGGGCGCCACAAACGGTAAATACAAGCTCGGCTCCTACAGAGTCGGCGTTGACATCCCCGCAGGCATAACCACTCTCGGTTCATCCGAAGGCTCGTTCTTCACCGTTTTCTCATCAAGCGATTATTTTGACGAGGACGCAACGGCAATCATGTTCGCCGAGGATTATCCCGTTTATTACAACCTTGAAAAGGGTCAGCGCGTCCTGTTCATGGAAGACACTTCCCTCGGAGTAAAAATCCCCGGTGCAAACAGCGACGGCAGCTACAACTCCGGAATGTACAAGGTCGGCAAGGACATAAAGCCCGGCAAGTACACCCTCGTTCCCACGGATTCCGAAAACGGATACATGGTCTATTACGATCTGAGATATATCGAGCTCTCCATCAAGGACTACAAAGAGAATGTTAAGGCAGGCACTGTGATCACGCTCGAGAATGGCACCTATTTCCGCGGCAGCGGCTTAAAGCTTGTTCCGTATGTCGAGCCCGGCACAACCGCCGCTCCTGAGACTACAACGGATGCTCCCGAAACAACCACAAAAACTCCTGAGACGACCACAAAAACTCCCGACACCACAACCACTACAGCTCAGGGAACTCCTTCCGAAAGCTAAATAACAAACCAACCGATTGAAGAGTCGCAGAGATGCGGCTCTTCCTTTTTTTGCCTTTTTTGCCCGTGTTGACTTGAATGTTCAGGTTTGGTATAATGGACAAAACGGGTAAGCCCGCAATAATCCTCACGAAAGGGAAAAAAGATGAAAAAGCTTATATCTATTATTCTCTGCATGGCTATGCTCGCCGGTGTTCTGGCGTTTGCAGGGTGCAAGAACAATAAGGACAATCAGGACACAACAGCCGCCTCGACGGGCATCGACGCTGTCGACGCCGCCGACACAACCGAGCCCTCTGCGGACAGCACCGCAGCTGAAAGCTCCACCGCAAAAGAGACAAAGCCCTCGGGCAGACCGACTCAGACTGTCCCCGCCGCGGCAACGACTGAAGCGCAGGTTGTCACTCTCCCGACCAACTCGACCAAAAAGCCCGACAACGGCAGCTCCACCGGCTGGAACGGCGCGGGCAACTACAAATGCGGAAGCGGAAGCGGCAAGCTCGCCCCCGGCGAATATTATATTGTCAAGACTTCTTCAAACTACTCCGCCCTCCTCTGGGACGGCAAGAAAAAAGATGACAAAGGTCAGCCCCTCGCCTATGATATAACGATAGACGGCACGCATACGCTCGTTACTCTTGAAAGCGGCTACGAGCTCTACATCAGCGGCTGCAAGTTCATCAACACCGTCAGCGAGCATCCCAAGGCGGTCAACGGCAAATATGCCCCCGGCACATACAAGATAGGCAGGGATATTCAGAAGGGCGAATACATAATCAAGAAAGCCTCCGGCGCATACGGCGGACTCAGCTTCAAAAAGAGCGTTGACCCCTATGTTCAGAATGTTGCAAGCGATTTCAAGATGGTCGATGTCTCTGTCTATTATACGCTGTCAAAGGACGGATATGTCCACATCACAGGCTGTGAGCTCTATGACGCAGCTTCGCACGACATGGCTTCGATAGGCTGCGACGGCACGACTCCCGCAATGTACAAGGTCGGCAAAGATATAAAGGCCGGCACATATACAATAACCCCGGACGGCAGCGGAAAAAGCTACTACGCGGTCTACAAAAACTCAACGGATGCCACAGACTCCGCGAGAATCGCTGAAACGCGCATAACCAAGGCTACAAATGTCGCTGTCAGCGACGGCGAATACATCTGGTTCTACAGGGCTTCGATGAAATACTGCCAGAATCCGAACTCGGGACTCGATTTTGACGCTACGGCAGCTTCGGAATAAGCAGATATTTTAATCAATTGAAAAGCGAAAGGACATCGTGGCAAACCTCGATGTCCTTTTATTATTTTATTTGGAGATAAATTATGCTCAGATTTGTTTTCCCGACCGAGGACAGTCGGCAAGATGTGCAGTCATTTTACAATGAGTTTAAATCGGACGGCGGCACCTGCATAGGCTACGGCGGATACAAAAATTTTGACCGCTGGCTCGCCGGAATGAATAACAGAATAAGCGGCAAAAATCTTCCCGCCGGATATGTCCGCGAGAATTTCTATCTCTGCTACGACGGAGACGACATGGTCGGCGTATTCAACCTCAAGTTCGAGCTGACCGAGTTCCTGCTGAACTTCGGCGGGCACATCGGATATGCGGTCAAGCCGTCGCGCAGAAACAGGGGCTGCGCCTCGCAGATGCTGAAGCAAGGGCTCGACATCGCCCGCGAACTCGGATTCGTGCGCGTGCTGTGTGTCTGCGACGAGGACAACATCGCCTCGGAGCGCGTGATAATAAAAAACGGCGGAATATTCGAGAACAGGCTGTATGACGATGAAGAAAAAGTTTTTGTAAAAAGATATTGGATAGATTTATAATATAGGCGAAAATCACGCTGATAAGATTTGTGTTTAATATAAATCATCACAATACATTTGCACAAAACAGAATCCTGCCCACGAAAAGCCATGGGCAGGATTCGTCTTATAAAAAATCCCCGCGCCTTTCGGTGCGGGGAAAATTTTATCTGATATAGGGCAGCGGGTTTACTGTGCTGCCGTTTATGATTATCTCGAAGTGAAGATGCGGGCCTGTCGCGTTGCCAGTTCTGCCGACTCGCGCTATCGCCTGTCCTGCGCTGACATGCTGTCCGACGCTGACAGATATAGAGCCTGCGAGGCAGTGGGCGTATCTTGTCTTGACTCCGCCGCCGTGGTTGATGACGACGCAGTGTCCGTAGCCGGAATTGCTTCGGCGCACGCTCTCGACTGTACCGTCGAGTGATGCGACTATGACCGCTCCGGTCGAACCGCCGCCGGGAAGAGTGAGGTCGACACCGGTGTGGAAATCTCTGTAACCGCGCAGGGTTCTCCAGCCGTAAGGCGAGCTGACGAATGTACACGCGGGTGCAGGCCATACAAAGCCGCGTCCGGAAACCTTGACATTATATCCGCCGCTGACGCGAGTCGACTTCGTGCCGATAAGCTTCTTTTCGGTCACGGGCTCTTTAGTCCTGACGCGTGAGACCTCCTGCGAAGTGACGCGCTGACCGTCGATATATGTTACAAGCTCGGTTATCGTATCTTCGCCCTTTTCGCCCTTGCGGGTGACACGGGTAGTACCCTTAAACATCGAAGCATCGTTGGTCTTTTCGACATCATAATCAACCTCGACCGTTCTTGTCTCGGTTCTCATAACCTTGACGCGGACATAGTTGACCTCGTTCGAGACCACTATCTGATCGCCTGTATGAATATACTCGCCCATATCGGGGTTGAGCGCCATGAGCTGCTTTTCGGTCAGCCCGTTCGCGACCGCTATGCCGTATATAGTATCGCCGTCCTTGACGGTGTAGGTCTTTTTCGCCTGCTTAGTCTGCTCAAGCTGCTTTTTGAGCTTCGATGCGTCCCACATGGTCTTCGGGTCGTCAGGATAAAGTCCCTGGACATACTCGACCTTCTCGACAAAATCGACAAAGCTGTTGCTGTCGGTAACCTTGTGCTTTTCGAGTATAGCATTGAACACGCTCGCTGCATCCGTCTCGTTCTTGACGGAGCAGATAAATTCATCGTCGATATAAATTCCGCAGGCATTTGTGACATTACTCTCGGAATTTTCGATTATTCTGTCGCAGAGTATCGAAGAATCGACAAGCTTGTTGACGCTGACAAGTGAAAGCTCATATGTCGGATCATCAAGCTTGGCGGAAGAATCCGTCTTTGTAGTCGTCATTCTCGCCTTTGCGGCGCTCTGAGCCTCGTTATACACCGACTCGTCGGAGATATAGCCGAGCTCCTTGTTGTCGTAGCTGACCTTGAGCGCGAACGTGACACTGCTCCAATAGTTGACGGTCAGCACGAAAGCGAGCACTGCGGCAACGGGCAGAGCGAAGTTCGCTATGGTCTTGAACATCTGCGTATGGGTGGTGAAAGCCTTCTTCACATAGTGCCCGAGTATCGGGAACAGTGTTTTCGGCTTATGGCGGCTCTGCCTGAGATAATTCATAGCCGAGCGCACATCGCGCCTGAAGTCCTTGACCTGCTCAACGAATGTATGAGAAATGATGTGGATAAACTTCTTGAATCCGAGCCAGAGAAAACGGAAGACATATCTGAAAAAGCCGACGATATTTCTGCCGAGCTTCTTAGGCTTCGCGAGCATCTTTTTAAAAGTTGTGCCGGTTGCGAGTCCGAGCGCCGCGATATAAGAATAAAGTACGGCTCCGGCATCGCCCTTATGAGCCTTTTCTTTCTTTTTCGCGGGCTTGTCTTCGGCAGTTTCCTGCACTTCGGGCTGCGCCGCAGAATCGGCATCCGAAACTATTTCGTCCGCCTCTATCATCACGTTTTCGTCAACGGACTCTTCTTCGTCAGCGACACCGCCCGCTTTTTTCATCGCGGCTCTGGTGCGCTTGTCGAGAGTTTTCTCATATGTTGCGAGGATATCGTCATAATCGCTGTCGACATCTATCTTCTCAAAAAGCTCCGAATACTTTGCAGTTTCATTTATTCTGTTTTTAAGCTCGTTCCCGTCCTTTGCGGGCGACTCTGAGCTGTGCAAATCAGGATTGGCAATATTGCCCTTTTTCTTTCCCGACATTGCTTCGCCCCCTTAAAAATATTACAAAATGATTACAAATATTATAACGCCGCCGAGCAATTATTACAAGTCTTTTTGAGAAATATATTGTTAACAATGCTTGGATAGTGCAACACATGACGCATTTTTTGAGATAGAAAAATGAGCCGCCGAAAAGGCAGCTCATTATCTCTCATAGGATGATTATTTCTTGTCCTCTGTCATGTTGAAACGCTTCTTGAAGCGGTCAACGCGTCCGCCGGTATCGACGAGCTTCTGCTTGCCGGTGAAGAAGGGGTGACACTTAGAGCAGACTTCTACGCGAATATCCTTCTTCGTAGAACCTGTCTCAATTACATTACCGCAGGCGCATTTGATAGTAGTCTGCTGATAATTGGGATGGATTCCTTCCTTCATTATTGTCACCTCTTTCGGATTATCTGCATATAACTTTGTCTTTAAGCTTAGCAAACGAAATTTTAGCATACACGGGGCAAAAATGCAAGCCCTTTTTTCATATTTTTTAAACTGTTCCGACTTTAACGGTCGAATTCATGAAAAATGAGTACAAAAGCGTCTCTTTGACGGGCATTCCGAGTGCCTGCGAGAGTGCCTCGCGGTATATCCCGAGCTGAGCCGAATATCGGTCGAGCAGAGCCTCGGCGTCAACGCCCGTGTCGGTTTTATAATCGACAATGACGAGTTTTCCGTCCTCGACGAACACGCAGTCTGCAATGCCCTGAACGACGATTTTTTCTTCCGCCGCTTCGCCCGTCAGCTCAGGATAAAAGAACTTTGCCGGGAAGAGCGCCGCAAATTTTTTCTCGCGCATGACGTTATCGGAGGCGAAGATTCTCTCGGCAAGCGACGACATAAAGAACCGTTTAGCCGCGCCGATATTCACAGCCTTGCCCTCATCCTCCGAGAGGAAGCCGCCATCAACGAGCCGCGCGAGTTCGGATTCAATGTCGGCGCGCGCCGCAGCGTAGTCCGAAAACTGCATGAATTTGTGCGTAGCCGTGCCGCGCTGAGCCGGGGTCAGTCCGCCCGAGCTCATGAACGCCGGGCACGACGAGGCGAAATATTCGCGGTTTATGCCGCGCTCCGAGCCGTCCGAAGCGGCGCGCTTCGCGGACACAGACGAGAGCACCGAGCGCGGGTCGGAATAATCGAGTCGTTCGCAAACTTCGTCGAAGAATACGGGCTTTGCGGCTATCTTTTGCTCATTTGCGGATTCGGTCATGAAGCTTTCCGAATCGCTGACGACAACTTTGAGCTTGAATCTGTCTTTTTCGGGCAGAAATATCGGGACATCTACGCCGGAAAGCTTTCTCAGCTCATCCGCGGCGGGATGGCGCATGAGCGCCGTGAGCACAAGATCTGAGAAGTTGTTCATTCTGAGCACGGCGAACGGGTTCGCCCGCTCCCCTATTCCGCATTCGACGGCAACCTTCGCGAGTCCCTTTTCGGGATTCGGGACGGATGTTACCATAACGAGATTTTCTTTTGCTCTCGTCAGCGCGACATAGAGCACGCGCATCTCCTCGCTGCGTCCCATGCGTTCGGAAGTTATGACTGCGGCGCGGCGCGAAGCGGTGTCATAAACGCTGATTCCGTCCTCTGTGCGTCTCTTCATACCGAGCCCTGCAGACGAGCTTATGAGCACTGATTCGGTATTGTCCCGCTCGTTGAACACATGCTGCATATCGGCGAGAATACATATCGGGAATTCGAGTCCCTTGCTCTGATGGACGGTCATTATGCGAACAATATCCGCATTTTCGGACGGTCGCGCGGCGGTTGCCAAATCTCCGCTCGTACGCGCGACCTTATCTATAAATCTTATAAATCCGCTGAGTCCGAGGTTCCCCGCCGCCTCGTATTTTTCGGCATAATCGCACAGCAGACCGATATTGAGCCTGCGGCGCTCGCCGTCCGGCATCGCGCCGGCGATAGCGTCGAAGCCCGTCTCCTCGCACACTCTGCGGACGAGCTCGCCCGCGCTCAGGGTCAGCGACAGTCTGCGCAGGGATTCGATCTTTTTGAGGAATGCCGCCGTTTTTTCGTCGCCCTCGTCAGCCGACGCGGCGACGCTGCGATAGAGCGGCTCGGTCTCGCCCGTCTCCAGGCGTTCTTTCGCCGAGGCGCGTATATCCGCAAGTTCGCCCGCGCTGAAGCCGAAGAGCGGAGAGAGCATGACAGCCGCGAGCGGTATATCCTGCACGGGATTGTCGAGCACGCGCAGGAGCGAGAGTATAAAGCTTATCTCGGCGGCCTCAAAGAATCCGCCGGTCTCCGGGGAGAAAACCGGTATGCCGCGCTCAGAGAGCGCGTTGGCATAAATCGAAGAAACATTTTTTGCCGTGCGCAAAAGAATACAGAAGTCGCCGTAGGATGCGGGATGCAGAGCGCCGCCCTTTGTGACGAGCGTTTTTCCCTCTCTGACCGTACGGTCAATATATCTCGCAACATAGCGAGCCTGCGCTTCGAGCGTATCGGCTCTGTTGCCCTTGTCCGTCACGACATGCAGCTCACAGTCGGGGGTGTCGCGCTCGGGATATTTAGCGGCGGCGTTGAGTGCCTCGGAGTCGTCATATTCAAGCTCGCCCGCCTCCGTGCTCATCAGCTGGCGGAAGATATAGTTGACGCACGATGTAACTCCCACGCGGCTTCGGAAATTCGAGCCGAGGGTTATGCCCAAGGGGTATTTCCCACTCTCGAAGCTGTGTGTTGTGCTGCGGCGGCGCAGGAATATCTCCGGCATCGCCTGACGGAATCTGTATATGCTCTGCTTGACATCGCCGACGGTAAAAAGATTGTTCTCGTCGGCGGATATTGCCTTGAATATCATATCCTGCGCTTCGTTTATATCCTGATACTCGTCGACGAGTATCTCAACATAATGCGACGACAGCTCGCGCGCAAGGTCGGTTTTTATATATCCGCCGCTGCCGTCGGAAACCGCAAGCAAATTGAGCGCGCGGTGCAGGATATCAGAGAAATCGGCGGAGTTCATTTTATCTTTTTCGGCGGAATACTCCCTGCCGAACTGCTTGACGAGTTCGATAAGCTTCGTCACGGGGCCGCGCATCAGGCGCACATCTTCAGAATGTTCTCCGGACGAGACGCACATAATATTAGGTACTCTTTTCAACAGATCCTTGAGCTTTTTGCGGGCGGTCATGACCGCGTTTTTTGTCTCGCTCTCATAGCCCTTCGGCACACGCCCGAGACCCGTATATTTGACTGTGTTAAATGCTTCGAGAGCCTCGTCCCAGTCTCTGTTGACTTTTTCGCGAAGCTCGGCGTACATATTTATATCGCTCTGCACCGCCGCGCCGTAGGCGTCCGCGACAATAGAATCAGACTCCATGGCGGCCATCATATCATTGCTTGATGATACGCAGTAGTCGAGCATATCGCAGACATATTTTTTAATTATACCGCCCCAGCAGCTCTTGTTGATATCGGGCTGGGAATACTCCTCGATAAGCGAGTCGAGCCACAAATCAGGGAACGGATAAGCTGTCGAGATATCATACATTTTGATTATCAGCTTCGCGAAATCCTCGTCGCTGCTGCCGGAGGACATCATGTCGCTGAGTCCCGAAAAGCTGCCGTCCGAATCCTCTTCGTATGCCCGCTCGAGCATTGCCTCGCAGACGTCGTTTTTCATTATGACCGCCGTCTCGTTGTCGAGCAGCGAATAGTCCGGGGATATGCCGAGCGCGTGGAAATTCTCGCGCACAAGGTCGTTGCAGAAGCTGTCGATAGTGCATATCTTCGCAAACGGCAAGAGCATATACTGGCGGCGAAGATGCCTGTCCGTCGGGTCCTCCGAGAGGCGTTTGAGTATCGCCGCGCCTATCTTCTCGCGCATCTGCGCGGTGGCGGCGCGGGTGAAGGTAACTATCAGCAGATCCTCCGCCGAGCAGGGGTTATCTTCGTCCGTCAGGCGGCGGATAACGCGCTCGACGAGCACCGCTGTCTTGCCCGAACCTGCCGCAGCGCTGACAAGCACGGAACCTTTACAGCACTCTATCGCGTGCTGCTGATCAGTCGTCCACTTGACTCCCATTCTTCATCCCCCTCTCCGAGTTTTCGGTTATCGTCCAATTCTCTTGCAGGCATACTATTCTCATGCGTGCAGATGTTCCAATATTCGCATTTCGAGCAGATTTCCTTGTAGTTTTTGCCCTGCGCCGGGAGCGCGGAAATCGAGCCGCGATGCAGCTCTTCGCCCATGTTTACAAGGTTTTCGTCAACTGTGTCCCAAAGCTTTGACAGCTCTCTGAGGTCGAGGGTCTTGCCCTTTATGTTGCCGTCCTTATCAATTCTTGCCGGGATATACACACCGTCGCCGTCATGCTCCATGGCGACTATGACATCGGCGTTTTCGAGCACGAAGCCCTGCATTTTTTTGTCGTTCGGATTGCCCTGTTTGCTGAGGTCTTTGCCTCTCTCGGCTGTAAAGGCAGATGCCTTTGCAGGCATATATAGCACCCCTGCGGGAATTGCATCGCCGTAGCGAGCCTTTCCGTTGCTCACGAGTGTGAAAAGATATATAAGCATCTGCATATTGAGTCCGTTGAGCACATCGGAAATGTCAAAGGGCTTGCCCGACGACTTGTAATCTATGACTCTGACATACGGCTCTCCGTCTATCTCTGCGAGATCGACTCTGTCCACCTTGCCGGAAATATTTATGTGTCCGCCGGAGGGTATTTTCAGATCATACGGCTTTATCGTGCCGTTATGCGATATATCAAGTTCAAGATCGATCGGGCGGAATTCGCAGTTTTTGAACTCGTCCGCAAGCCGCGCCGCGACCGCATCTATGCTGCGCGCGAGGCGTTCATAGAGATAGAGGAATCTCTTTGACCTCTGCGAGCGGTCGAGGAAGCGTTCGAGATAAGAGTCCAGATATCCGCGTATTTTTTCATAGCGTTCATCGGGATCGAGCTCGGAGAGCTCCTGCGCGCTGAATTCGCTGAGCAGCTGTTCGAGCACAAAATGTATAACCGTGCCTTTCTGAAGCGGGTCGAAGGTCGCGCTCTTGTTCTCCTGAAGCTTCAGGCCGTAGCGGCAATAGTAAGAAAACGGGCAGCGGTAATATGTCTCAGCCCGTGAGGGCGAGATATTCATGTTCATGCCGAAAAGGCGCGTCGCCGTCTCGCGGCTGTCTATCTTGAAGGTTCTCCCCTCTGCCGCGCTGTCGAGCGACGCGAGTCTGCCGGAATAATCGGCATCTTTTTCAAAATATTTTCTCAGCGATTCATAGAGCTCGCCGCCGTTTCGCATCAGCGCTGCCGTCAGCTCAAACGCGGGCTTCTTGCCCTCGACAAGGTCGATTTTGTCCGCCGTGAGCGTGTCGGTCTGATGCACCTGCGGGAAATGCTCGCGGATGAAAGTGATTATCTCCGACTCGCTGAGTTCTTCGCCCTGCGCGCTCTTCGAAGAATAACTGACTATCAGCGTCTCTTTTGCGCAGCAGCACGCGGTATAAGCGATAAATCGCTCTTCGGCAACTCTGTCCTCACCGTATATCGCGGTCTCTATGCCCGCCTGCGCGAGGCGTTCGCGCTCGCCGGCGTTGAGCATACCGCCCTGAACGGGATTGAGCGGCAGTTTTCCCGCATTCGCGCCGAGGACGAACACCGCCTTTGGCGCGATGGGTCTTATTCTCTGCGCCGAGCCTATTGTAACCTCTTCGAGGGAATGGGGTATCTCGCCGAGGGTAACGGTGGAGAGCATGAGATCGAAAAGTCTCGAAAAGCGCGAGGCTTTTACCGGGGTCTTGCCGAGCGTCTGCGCCGCGACATCGAGCAGAGAGCAGAGGGTGTCCCAGAGCCGCTCCGTCTCGAGAGCGAGCACATTTTCGCCCGAATCCTCGAGATAAATCGCGAGGTCTTTGAGTCTCTGCGCCGTGTCGAGCTCGCACAGCAGCTCGAACACAGCCTTTGCGCAGCCCTCGCCGTCGTTATCTTTGAGCTTGCCTCTGAACTTTGCAAACGGTTCGACCGCCTTTTCGCGCAGGGCGTTCAGCCTCTTAAGCTCCGCCGCAGCGTTTTCGGTCATTTCACCGAACCCGTCGGGGCTCGACTCCCATTTTTTCAGCCAGCCCGAGCCGTTTATCTGCCAGAGATAAGTGTAGTTTTCAATGTCCGATATCTCGTCCGCCGCAAGCGGGCAGAGTCCGGTTTTCAAAGCGCGCAGGACGCTGTCGGTGTCGAAGCCCGTGTCGGCTATTTTCAGCGCGGCACGAACGAGCGTCATCAGCGGCTGATTTATAACAGGTTGGCGTCTGTCCTCGAACACGGGTACGCCGCATTTTGCAAGCGCGGTCAGCATCGGGCGGATATACGAAGTTTCGTCGCGCACGATAACTGCGATATCTCGGCTTCGGTATTCGCCTGTTCTGAGCATTCGTTTTATATGCGCCGCGGCATAGGCACACTCGCTGCGGATATCGGGCGACGCGACTATAGATATGCTGTCGCACGCGTCGGGGAACACATCCGCCTCGGGGCTCAGAAAGTCACTTGAGAATGCATCGAGCGCGGGATCGCCGTTCGGTTCATTGATAACAACAGGCTTTGCACACGGCACGCCGACGCTGTTCGCGAGCTTAATGAGCTTCTTTGCGGTATTTTTTGTATGGTAGAATATATCGTCGCTGTCCCGCTCGACAAGGTCGGGCGCAGTCAGCGCGGCATAAACATCGTCCGCCTGGGTGAGTATCTTGCCGATAACTCCGAACTCCTGCGCAGTGAAGCCGCGGAAGGAGTCGAAGAACACCGTTTTATTTTTAAAATACCCGCTTTCGAGAATTTTGTCTTTGAGGCGAGTCAGAATGCGGCTGTCGTCAAGCCATCCTTCGGAGACGAAAGAATCGTAGACCGAGAAAACGAGCGAAATATCGGCGAGCTTGCTTTTCAGCAGCCCGTCCTCCATGTTGTTCATGGCGGCGGTCATATCCTCGGGGGATATCGCGCACTGGCAGAATTCCTCGTTGAGGCTTAGCAGCTCGCGCACGACTGCGGGGCTGTCCGCGCTGCGGGAATAGACATTCAGTTTATCGGCGCACTGTTCGAGGGCGCGGCTCATCAGAAGTATTTTTCCCGCTTCATTGAGGCGCTTGCCCTTGTCCCAGCCGACAGCGTTAAACACGGTATTCGCAAGGCGCGTGAAGCTCAGCACTTCGACGCGCTGGGCATCAGCCGTTCCGAGGCGTTCGAGCACTATGCGCTCGGCGGCAAAGGAATACTGTTCGGGCACTATCAGCACAGCCTCGCCGCCCGAAGAAGCGATCGAAGCCGCCGTATCATAGAGATATCCTGCGGTGCCGCCCACCGAGGGCGAAAGTATCAGTCGCAGCATTTCAAACCTCCGTCAGAAAGATTTCACACAAAGATTATATCACATCCGCGGAAATTTGCTATACCATATTTGGGACATTGATATTGTATATCCAAAAACTCTCTGATATAATAACATCAAAATGACTTATAAGGCGGTGCGCAGTATGAGAATATCAACACAGACAGACATTATTTTTCCGGCTTTCGGCATTGACGAGGGCATGAAAATATTCAAAGAGGCGGGCTTCGACGCGCTCGATTTTTCGATGTTCTATATGAACAGCTCGTTTGAGAGCGTGCTCGGCAACATGAGCGAGGATGAGCTTGTCAATAAGCTTTTGGAGTCGAGTGAGAAATATTCGCTCCCGTTCAATCAGGCTCATGCGCCGTTCCCGAGCTACCGATTCGGCAACGAGGAATACAATAATTTTGTCTACGAAAAGCTGAAGCTCTCTATCCGCATTGCGGGCAAAATAGGAGCGAGTCAGATAATCGTCCACCCAACCGCCTGCCCGGACGGCGTGGATCAGAAGCAGTTCAACATCGATTTCTATAATTCACTCAAGCCCCTTTGCGAGGAGTTCGGGATAAAAATAGCTCTCGAGAATATGTTCGGCCACGACGACCGCCGCCATGTCATGCTCGCAAATGTTTGCAGCTACGGCGAACAGCTCGCCGAATACTATGATGCGCTCGACCCGAGATATTTCACCGTCTGCCTTGATCTCGGTCACAGCGGACTTGTCGGCGACGACGCGGAGCACGCGATAAGAGCGCTCGGTCACAGAAGGCTCACGGCGTTGCACGTCCACGACAACAACTATATGGAGGATCTGCATATGCCGCCCTTCACCTGCAAGCTCGACTGGAAAGCGATAGCGCAGGCGCTGCATGACATAAACTACACGGGTGACGTCACTCTCGAGGATGACGGCTTTATCTCGAAGCTGCCCAAGCGCGCCCTGATAAACGGCACACGCCTCGCTGCAGACCTCGCGTCCGAGCTGCGCGACATGATAGCTCTGTAATAATTATATTTAAAAGCCGCATTCACCCGGATGCGGCTTTTTCTTGCAATAACAAATAGAGTATGATATAGTTATATTTAATATACATATGCGTAAAACGCAACTGGAGGAATCATTTTGACTACCGGAAGTTGGGTGCAGATAGTATGCCTTGTTCTGCTCATACTGTTCTCGGCATTTTTCTCGGCATCCGAAACCGCTTTCACTTCCCTCAACAAGATAAGGCTCAAGACCATGGCTGACGACGGCAACAAAAAAGCCGCCAAGGCATACAAGATGGCGGAGAACTATGACAAGCTGCTCTCCACCGTACTTGTCGGAAACAATATTGTCAACATCACGGCATCATCCGTGGCGACGGTGCTTTTCATCAGGCTCATAAACGAGAGCAAAGGTCCGACGGTCTCGACGATAATAATGACCGTGCTCCTGCTCATCTTCGGCGAGGTTACGCCGAAGACGCTCGCCAAAGAGATGCCCGAAAAATACGCGATGTTCGCGACACCGTTCCTGAGGGCACTCACAGTTATATTAACCCCTGCCGTGGCGTTCTTCATGCTCTGGAAGAAGCTTCTGAGCAAGATCTTCAAATTCAAGAAGGACGACACGATAACCGGCGACGAGCTTTTGAATATCGTTGACGAAGCGGAGTCCGGCGGCGGACTCGACGAGGACGAGAGCGATCTTATCCGCTCGGCTATTTCATTTTACGAATGTCCCGTCGGCGATATCCTGACCCCGCGAGTCGATGTCATTGCCGTTTCAAAAGACGATAGCGTCGAAAAAATAGCCTCGGTGTTCAACGACTCCGGCTTCTCGCGCCTGCCGGTCTATTCGGACGACACAGATGATATAATCGGCTTCATTCACATCAGGGACTTCAACAAATATGTGCTCACGAAGAAACAGCCGATATCTTCGATAATAAAAAAGACCGTCTACATAGCAAAGCAGATGCAGATAAGCGAACTGCTCAAGCTCATGCAGCAGAAAAAGACGCACATGGCGGTTGTCGCGGACGAGTTCGGCGGCACGCTCGGCATAGTGACCATGGAGGACATTCTCGAAGAGCTTGTCGGCGAGATATGGGACGAAAACGACGAAGTTATTGAGGACTTCTCTCCCCAGCCCGACGGCACGGTAAAGGTTCTCGGCGGCGCGCAGCTCGACAAGATGTTTGAATATTTCGACATGGATGAGGACGAGGAGTCCGAATCCGTATCGGTCGGCGGCTGGGTGCTCGAACAGCTCGGCAAAATGGCTGAAGTCGGAGACACGTTTGAATACAAAAATCTTTCCGTCACCGTCACCGACGTTGAACAGCGCAGAGTTATAGAGATCTCAGTGAAGGTCGAAGAGCCGAAAGAAGAGAGCGAAGAAGACAAAGAGGACTAAAAAAATATATAAGAGAGCCGGATTTTTCCGACTCTCTTTTTTATTTGTTACATCGTACTTGCAAGACCGATAAGCAACGGCATGGTCACTATCGAAATGAAGCTGACTATTGCGACCGTTTGGGATGCAAGGCCGGTGTCTTTGTTGTACTTCGCCGCAAAGACGACCGTTATGTTTGCGGGCGGTGCGCTCGCCGCAATTATCATTGCGGTCAGCAGCGCTCCCGTGATGCCGCAGAGTCTGAAAACGCCGAGGCATATGAGCGGTATAACCGCGAGCTTTATCAGCGCGACGCAGAGTATCCGCCACTCTTTGAGCGCGGATTTTATCTTTGCGTTCGAGAGATATGTGCCGAAAATCAGCATCGCCACGGGTGTGTTGAGCGCGGCAAGATAGTCTATCGGCGCTTCTATGACATTGGGCAGTCTTATCTTCAGCAGATACAGCGGCAAGCCGATTATGAGCGATATCGTGCCCGGATTTATCAGGATGTTCTTGAAGTTGAACTTCGTCTTTTCGCCCGTCTCGGAGCGCGACATCAGCCAGATGCCGTGGGTGAACGAAAATAAGTGGAACATCATTATGACGACCGAGCCGTAGAACACGCCCTCGTCACCGAGCACGGCATAGGCGAGCGGCAGAGCCATATACCCGCAGTTGCCGTAGACGCTCGAATATTTGAATATTGCAGCTTTGCCTATCGGCGATTTGTTGAACACAACGGAGCTGACCGCCACGCCGATAATATGTATCGCGGCGCCGCAGGCAGCGGCTATCGCAAGGCGCGTCGCCGATTCGCGGCTGAACTCCATGGAGATAAACGACTGCACTATCTTTGCGGGAGTGATGATATAAAACATCAGATCCGTGCACAGGCGCGCAGCCTTCTCCGTGAAGAGCTTTGTCCTGTCGGCGATAAATCCGACCGCGACGAGAATATACAGTATCGCCACCTGCTCGGCGGCGATGAGAAAATTATCTAAAAACATCAGCTCTCTGTTTTCTCAGCCGTTTCGGCGGTCTCGGTGTTTTTCTCGCCGAATCCGACTCTGGTCAGGAGCAGAGCACAGATGAACACTGCCGCGCCGAGGTCGCACCACTCTATGGGCGACTGATTGCAGAGCAGATAGTCCCTGCCGACAAGGGTCATTATGAATCTCGGCAGGAAGCAAATCAGAGAGAACATCATTGCGGGCAGTCCGTAGCCGACGAGCTTCCAGTCGAAGCCATCGCCGCCGACCTTTGAGTTGAGCTGAGAAAACGCCATTAAGAATGCCATAAGGAACACGCACATAAACAGCTCATAGAGAAGATCGGAAACGTTGAGGAAATTTATCGTGCGCATAAATCTGTGCATGAGTCTGAAGATGCACCAGAGCACCGGGAACAGCGCCATGAGCTTTGACTCCGAGGCGTTTGACTTGCCCTTTAAGTGACCGTAGCCGAAGAGGACGAAGAACACCGCCGCAACAACGGCGCAGAAGCCCTCAAGTCCCCTTGAGATAAGCCCCGTTTTGAGATACTGAACCGACTCAGTGCCGTACATAAGCGCGGTGTCGGTAGCGGTCGCGAACACTGTCTTATACTGCGAAACAGCGTCGATCATCAGCGTCAGAGCGAACATGAACGCGGCTATCGCGAGCCCTGTCGAGCCGAATTTTTCGGTCGAATAAGATATCTTCTTTCTGCTCGCTATCGCAATTGCAAGAAACGCAACGACAGACACGGCAAGCAGGATATACGACAGCCAGATGCTCCAGTCACTGCCGCTGTAGAACCCTGTCGTGGGTTCAATCACTCCTGATGCATACTGATAGCAGCGCACCGGAATCAGCACCAAAAGAACTGCAGCAAGGGCTATCATCATAATTTTAAGCATTGAAACTTTTTTATCTTTCGGCATTGTATCAAGTCCTAAAAATTATTTTTGTCTGTTAGGCGTGCTCGTCGCTGGGGATATATCTGAGCTCGCCGGGATAATTATCGAGTCTGTCATCAAGTTTTACATAGTTGCGCTGGGCGCAGACGCTCTTATATGCCGGGCGGATTATTCTGCCGCCGGTCATCAGTTCTTCCATTCTGTGCGCCGACCAGCCTGCAACGCGGGCGACGGTGAACAGCGGAGTGAACAGATCCTCGGGGATGCCGAGCAGTTTATACACAAGACCGGAATAGAGATCGACATTTGCGCACATGACTTTTTTGTCTCCGCGCAGCTCGGCAAGAATCTGCGGAGTGAGGGTCTCGATAAGCTCAAGGAGCTTGAACTCATCCTCGAACTCGGTGTTCTCGGAGAACTTGCGCGCGTGCGATTTCAAAATAACGGCGCGGGGATCGGAGAGAGTGTAGACCGCGTGACCCATGCCGTAGATGAGTCCCGAGCCGTCGCCCGCCTCTTTTTTGAGAATCTTCTTGAGGAAATCGGCGACCTGATCCGCGTCTGTAATATCTTCAACGCCCTGCTTGATATATTCGACCATCTCGGCGACCTTTATGTTCGCGCCGCCGTGCTTGGGTCCTTTGAGCGAGCCGATGCCCGCGGCGATAGCCGAATATGTGTCGGTGCCGCTCGAAGTCAGCACGCGGGTGGCGAAAGTCGAGTTGTTTCCGCCGCCGTGCTCGGCGTGAAGCATGAGGCAGATATCGAGCATATGCGCCTCTTCCGGGGTGAATTTTTTATCCGCTCTTATCGAATAGAGAACTGACTCGGCGGTGCTGAGGGTCTTGTCGACCGGGTGGAGATACATGCTCTCGTGATAGAAGTTGCGGCGCTTAACCTGATAGGCGTAGCTCATTATCATGGGTATCTGCGCGAGCAGCTGTATCGACTGGCGAAGGACGTTTTCTATCGAGATATCGTCCGGATTTTCGTCATATGAATAGAGCGCGAGGACGCTTCGCGAAAGCTTGTTCATGATGTTGTGCGAGGGAGCTTTCATTATCATATCCTCGATGAACTCGTTGGGGAGCTCGCGGCTCTCGGCGAGAACGCTTTTGAATATCTCAAGGCGTCTTCTCGAGGGCAGGGTGCCGAAAAGGAGCAGCCACGCGACCTCTTCAAAGCCGAAGCGTCCCTCCTGCTCGCATCCGCTGACTATCTCGCGAACATCGATTCCGCGGTATATAAGTCTGCCGTCTATCGGGACACGCTCGCCGTCCTCGACATAATATCCCTGAACGCTGCATATCTTAGTCAGCCCCGCCATAACACCGGTGCCGTCCGAATTTCTCAGGCCGCGCTTGACCTGGAAACGATCAAAATACGCAGGATTTATCTTGTTATACTTGTCTATTTCTCCGCATAAACTGTTAAGGGCATCCTGCGGGATAGAGGATATATAATTCGCCATGCGTTCGACTCCTTTCTCGCTCCGTATATAAATTTATATAATAATGTATCAGAGTACAATTTTACACCAAAACGGCAGCAAAAGTCAAGTTTGCCGAGGTTCAGGAGGTAAAAAATATGAAAAACAGAGGATTTTTATTCATCATTCTGATAGCCGTTCTGCTTATCTGCCCGCTCGCCGCAACAGGCGGCGCAAAAGCGCCGGAGAAAGGCGGCAATGAAGTCACAAAAACGAATATTCAAAATGACGGAGATTCGATACTCGTGCTCTCCTCTTCGACGAAGAAGATAAACGAAATAGACATGTTCGAATATGTTGTCGGCGCGGTGGCGGCGGAGATGCCGCCGACATATCATTCGCAGGCTCTGCGCGCCCAGGCCGCCGTATGCTATACATATGCGGTCAAAAAGCGTTCCAGTCCCGACCCCACGCTCGGCGGCGCGGACATAACCGACGACAGCGCGGTGCATCAGGGATATTTAGACGCGGCGGCGCGCAAGGAAAAATGGGGCGACAAATACAAGACATACGAAAAGAAGATCGAAGAGGCTGTCAAAGACGTTTTCGGTAAGACGATAACCTATGACGGAGAGATTATAACCGCGGCGTTTCACGCGATAAGCTGCGGGCAGACCTTCAGCGCGGAGGAGGTCTGGGGCAAGGATGTCCCCTACTTAAAGAGCGTCACGAGCGCGGGCGACAAGCTCTCACCCGACTACTCATCGACGCTGACGCTGACGGCGGATGAATTCAAAAAGGCTTTCGCCGGCTCGGGCGCAGAGCTCGGCGGCGACGCAAAAAAGTGGATAGGCGAAATCAAAAAGACGGACAGCGGATATATTTCCTGCGCCGTGATCGGGGAAAAAGAATTCACGGGCGCGCAGGTACGCGAAAAGCTGGGACTCCGCAGCGCCTGCTTCGAGATAAAATGCACGGGCAACGAGTTCAAAATTACCGTTCACGGCTACGGCCACGGGGTCGGCATGAGCCAATACGGCGCGGACTACATGGCGCGGCAAGGCTCCGACTGGCAGGAGATAATCAAGCACTATTACACGGGAGTGGAGATAAAATAAAAATCGGCGCCCGCGCAGCTCTGCGCGGACGCCGAAGTTTTAGTTTTTAATTTACGCCTTTTTTCGCCGCGGCCTGCATAACTTTATTAGCTATGGGCGCCGCCGCGCTGATACCCTCGCCGCCGTGTTCGACAACAACGACGACTGCCAGCGGGAGATCCTCGCGCTCGGAGAACGCGACAAACCACGAGTGGGGCTCGCCGTCCGTGACCTGCGCTGTGCCCGTCTTTCCGCCGAGCTGAAGCCCGGGGAACTTGCCCTCGCCGTAGTGGGTCGTGACATTCTTTCGGAGCATATCTTTGATGGTGTTCGCTATATTTTCGTCGAGATATTTGAGCGTCGGCGAAGTCAGCGAGCTCAACGTGCTGTCGCTCTTGAGCAGCTTCGGCGCAGGCGCGCTGCCGCCGTTCGCTATCGCACCCATCATGGTGAGCATCTGGCAGGGATTCGCGAGTGTCTGATACTGACCGATGCCCGCCCAGCCGCGGTCAACACTGACCGCATCTTTCAGAGTGAAATAGCTCTTTGTGACGCTTATTCCGTCTATTGTAATGCGCTTGTTGAAACCGACCTGCTCGGCGGTCTTAGTCAGCGCGTCGTTGCCGAGCTCCTCCGCGATGCAGGCGAAGGTGCTGTTGCAGGATTTGCTGAGTGCCTGCTGGAAATTGAGCTTTCCGTGGACGGAATTACACTTGACTATACCGGTAGAGGTCTTATATTGACCGGTGCAGGTAAATGTGCGCGAATTTATATCGGGTATATTTTCGAGCGCGCTAATCGCCGTGACGATTTTAAAAGTAGAGCCGGGAGTGAACACGCCTGACAGGAAGCGGTTGAGATATATTGCCTCGTATTTTCCTGTTGTATCGCTGTCGATATTGGTAGGCTTATTATACGGGTCATAAGTTGGGGTCGAGACCATGCAGAGAATTTCGCCCGTCTTGTAGTTATATACGCCGACTGCGCCCTTTCTGCCGTTTAATGCGTTATACGCCGTGGCGCAGAGATCGGCGTCTATAGTGAGGGTTATATCGTTGCCCGCTCCGTTTCTCTTCAAATCATATACACCGTTTAAGAAGCTGTAGCCCGTGAGCTCACCGCGGAACGCGCTGTGCGCTCCGGTTGAGATAAATCCCTCGAGGTCGCCGACGGCGTGGAGGGTCGCGCGGCGCACGGTGCTGTTTGAGTTATATTTTCTCTCGCCGTTCACCGTCTGAGCCAGCACCTTGCCGTTGCGGTCGTATATCGTGCCCGCCGCGACTATCTGACCCGACGAATATATATGCTTATTGGCGCGCTTGAACACCCATGTTTCGGCGTTGATGCCGAATGTTGCCGCGAGGACTATGACGCCCGCAAGAAAAATTGCCACGAGCGCAAACATGAGCTTTGAGCGTTTTGCTATGCCTTTCATTCAATCAGTCCTTTCCGCGGGTTACGAGTCAGAATCAAGATAATATTTCGAGCCTATCCAGGTGCGGTTGTCCGCCGCTTTGATAAACGCTATCAGCGCCCAGCAGCATATCGCGCTCGAACCGCCTCGGCTGATGAACGGGAGGGTGACACCCGTAAGGGGCAGCAGATCGGTGACGCCGAAAACATTGAGTCCCGTCTGGAAGAGCAGGAGGCAGCCCGCCGCTATGCCGGATATGGCATAGAAAGCCGAGCGCGAACCGCTCGCGCAGCGGATGCTGTGAAACGCGATAAACATGATGCAGAGGATGACGAGGATGCCCATGATAATGCCCCACTCCTCGCATATCATGCCGAATACGAGATCTTCCGTCGCCGCGGGGACTTCTTTCAGCTTTCCGTCGCCGATGCCGACGCCGAGCAGTCCGCCGCTGACGCTGTAGATGAGCACGCGCGTCTGCTGATAGCCCTTGCCGTACATATCGTCCCAGACATGGCGGTAGGTCGCAAAGCGAGCCATAACGAAATCGGAGCGTATCAGCACAACGAGTCCCGCCGCCATCGCCGCGCCGACGCACAGGAGCACTATCGTGCGGAAATCGCCGGAGCGCATGAACGCGAGGACTATGAACGTAAAGAAGAATATCAGCGCCGCGCCGAGATCGCGCATTAAGAACAGCAGCGCCACACAGACGACGCAGAAGATAATATATTTTGTGAGCGAACGAGTGGTCTGCAATTTATCGAGAGTCGCCGCGCCGACAAAGACGAACGCGACCTTGACGAACTCGGACGGCTGGATGGACATTCCGCCGATACTCAGCCAGTTGAACGCACCCTTTATATTGCGTGCGAGGATAAGAGTCAAAACCAGCAGACCTATTGCCGCCACAGCCATAGGCGTTCTCATAAACATGGCTCTGTCGACATTCGATATGAGCCAAAGCAGAGCGACAAAGCAAAATATGCCGAGCATATCCGCGACGAACTGCGTCTTGACTAAATCTTTATTCGCGCCCGCAACGGTGACAAGTCCTATGCCCGTCAGGAAGAACGCTATCATTTCGAGCGCCGGGTCTGCGCGCTTTCTCGCTATCGACATCGCGATGAAATAAACCCACTCGACGGCGAGATATGCGCCGAAGAATATGAGACACTCCGTGCTCAGCGAGCCGTCGTCGTTGAACACGACCTGCGCCATTGATATGAGCTGGAACGCCGTGAGCAGAATCAGCGCGGGGAGCCACCATTTTGTTCTCTTCATTGTCTTTTTCATGCGCTCTCCCCTCCCGTCGTTCTGAAAGTGAGCGTGCTGCCGCAGATATTGATCGTGTCGCCGTCATCGAGCTGAGTCATGCGTCTGACGGGTCTGCCGTTGATCAGAGTGCCGTAGGTCGAATCCATATCCGTAACGCTCCATTTGCCCGTTCCGTCGTCGAACACGAGCATGGCGTGATGAGCCGAGACATTCTGCCGCTTTAACTTTATCTGCACATCGTCTCCGCTGCCTATCATGCAGGTTATAAGACCGTCTATTCTATATGCATTGCCTGTCTTTTCGTCGATTATATAATCCGCGTGCTCGTCCGCGGGGGCGGTCTCTTCACCGTCCGCCTGTTCGATATGCTCCTCGGGAGCCTGCTCGGGCTCTATAGCCGCATTCTCGACGAACACAAACACCGCGTTGCCGAAAACTATCGTGTCCCCGTCCGCGAGGGCGCGGGGCTTGTCTATCTTCTCGGCGTTGATATATGTTCCCGTCTTCGAGCGCGTGTCTGTCACACGCCAGCCGTTCTTATGCTTTGAAAGCACGGCGTGAAAGCGCGAGACGGTGTTATATCCGAGAACGATATCGCACGCCTTGCTGCGCCCGACCGACACTTCATAGCCGGACAGCGGCAGGCGGTCGCCGTTCGCCTCGTTGACAAGATATCCGGTGACGCCGATCTTCTTATTGCCCTTGAGCAGAGAGGGCACGCAGAACGCCGCAACAAGCAGCGCAAGCACGGGCATTATCCACCGCGCCGCATCGCCGAATATGAGAGATATATCTATATCCATGAGTCCACCTCCGATAATCATAACGACTGACGAAAAGTTATTCCTGCTGTCATTTTACTTTTTTCGCAGTCAAAAGTCAACCGCGCGCCCGTACTTAGTTCGTTCATATTTGGGCGATACCCTTGATTTTGTTCGCAATATAATGTATTCTATTATCACAGCGCAAAAAGCGCAAAGGATGTTAAAACAAATATTCTTAAAGGAATGATGATAAAAATGAAAAAAGCTATTCTGTGTATTTTCATGTGCCTTGTGCTCATGCTGAGCTTTGCCGCCTGCAAGAACAAGGACAGCGGATCGGACACCACGGCTCCCGCCGAGAACACCGCGGAGGACACCACTTCGAGCCTTGAGGACATAATCAACGCCCTCAACGGAGTTGACACTACGGATTCTTCGAACCCCGCGAGCACCACCGAGGCCACCGAGCCCGAGACGATGCCGAAGGGTCATGAGATAAAGGACAACGGCGCGAAGAAGGACATCAAAAAGACCCGCTTCTACACCTATTTCCAGAAGAACTCAAAGCGCGATTCCTACACCATGACCGCGACCTGCTCCTCCAATATGCAGGGTGCCTCCGTCAATGTGCCCCTGACGATGGTCAAATCAGGCAAAAAAGCCTATATGAGCATGAAAGCTCCTGTCGGCAACGGCGTATCAATGACGATGTCGTTCATTTCGGACGGCGACAAGTTCTATATGGTATTCCCCGAGGGCAGGATGTATCTCGCCGTTGACGCGGGCGAGGCCGGCGATGTCAACGAGGCTATGAACTCCCTCTCGGCGATAGACTTCGAGGGCATGGAATATGTCAGAACCTCGGAAGTCAAGGCTGACGGCAAGAAATATATCTGCGAAGAGTACAAGAGCAACGACAGCACGATAAAATGCTATTTCTCCGGCGACGACCTCGTCAAGATGGAGATTCTCAGCAGCCAGGGCGTGCTCGTCTGCAACGATATCAAATTCTCCTCAAAGGTCGACGAGAGCCTGTTCAAGGTGCCCGCGGGCTACACTGATATATCCACTCTCTACGGCTCGAACGGACAGTTCACAGGTTTTTCAAAATGAGCGTAAATAACAAAAATGTGATAATAACCGGAGCTGCCGGCGGCATAGGCCGTGCGGCGGCTCTTGCCTTTGCAAAAGACGGATTCGGCGTGCTGATAAACTACCGTACTTCCGAAGATGCGGCGCTCGCTCTCTGCCGCGAGATAAACGAAGAAAACGGCAGGGCGGTCTGCTTCAGAGCCGATGTGAGCGCGAGAAGCGAAGTGGACGAGATGACGGACTTCGCCCGCAGGGAGCTCGGCAGAATAGGCGTACTTATAAACAACGCCGGAATCGCTCAGCAGAAGATGTTCTGCGACATCACCGAGCAGGATTTCGACCGCATGATGGGCGTCACGGTTAAGGGCGCGTTCAACTGCATTCAGGCGGCTCTGCCCGACATGGTTCACGAAAAGAGCGGAAAGATAATCAATGTTTCCTCTATGTGGGGCGTGTGCGGCGCGTCGTGCGAGGTGCATTATTCCGCCGCAAAGTCGGCTCTGATCGGGCTGACAAAGGCGCTCGCGCGCGAGCTTGCGCCGTCAAACATTCAGGTCAACTGCATAGCCCCCGGCGTTATCGACACGAAGATGAACGCCTCCCTCGGCGAAGAGACGCTCGAACTTCTAAAAGAAGAATCTCCCATGGGACGCTTCGGTACACCGGAAGAGGTGGCGCGCCTCATGCTCTTCCTCGCGGGAGACGGTTCGGATTCATAACCGGGCAGACGATAGGCATAGACGGCGCTTTTATCTGACGCACACATTGTGCTCAATTTTTCCGTTCATTTTTATAGTTTTTGTATAATTCTTCTTGATTTCTCATTCTTTTTATGTTAAAATCAATTGAAATGTACACAAACAAAGCCGCGGAGGGGTTTTTCGCGGCAACAAAATCTGTTTGGAGGAAACGATATGGCTAACTGCCCCAAGTGCGGCGCGCGTCTCAAGCTGACTGACTGGCGCCCCACCTGCCCTCATTGCGGCATCAATCTTATCTACTACGGAATGGAGGAGCGTCTGCTCGAGGATGCCGACAAGGCCGAGAGCGAACACGCCGTATTCCAGAAGAAGCTTGACAGGCTCAAGGCTTCGTTCATCGGATCTCCCCTGACAATAATCAGAATCGTGCTCAGCCTTCTTCCCATTGGCGCACTCATGCTTCCGCTGGCGAATGTGTCCTTCTGGGGACCGTTCTTCGAGAAGAAAGTGTCGGTCAATGCCATCACGATATACAATGCGGTGTCAGCGCTCGATTTTGACGCGCTGTTCAAGTATATCGGCTCGAGCTTCTTCGGCAACACTTTCCTGCTCTACTTCATATCGCTTGTGACGATCCTGCTTTCGGCAGTGCTCATCCTCGTCAGCCTCATTATGCTCACGATGGGATGCTCGAAGCACGGCAACCCCCGCAACATCACCCTCAACAGCATCATGATTGTGCTCGCGACGGTTTCGATAGTCTGCTTCAATTTTTTTGCAAAGGATCTAACCAAGTTCTTCCCCGATGTTTTCAGCGGTTCGGTCGGCTTCGGCGCATATGTGTTTCTCGGAACGCTCGTCGCGCTGCTCGTCATCAACATCGTTATCGCGAAGGTCGGCGTAAAGGTCAAGTACACTGAGACATTCATCGGCGGTATCCCGTCTGAGGAATACTTCGAATATGTCAAGCAGGGCATGAGCACCCACGCTATCAGAAAGATGATGGCAGAGATCGATGCAAACAACAAGGTCGAGCTCGCCATGAAAGCAAAGGAAGAGGCCGACAAACTCGAAGCAGAGGCAGAGAAGCTCTCCGCAGAGGCGAAAGCCGCAGAAGCCGCAGGCGCTTCCGATGCGGGTCACAAGACTCAGCTCGCCGCTCAGGCAGTCGATGCGGCTGCGAAGAAGGCCATGGAGGCCGCGGAGCTCGCAAGAGAAGCTACCGCCGCCATGGAGTCCCTCAAGCAGTTCAACGAGCCCGGCGCAGAGACAGAAGAAAAGGAAACTGTCTCCGCAGACAAAAAGTAAAAACAATATCGGATTTTCAAAGCCGTACAGTATCCGCTGTGCGGCTTTATTTTTATAATCATTGCAACCGCGCGGTTTTTATGCTAAAATCTACTGAGTATCTTTCGGAGGTGGCAAGTTGTATTTATCGGCTGAAAAACTGAAGAGCGGCGCTCTGCTCGCCCCGATGGCAGGCGTGGCGGACAGATCCATGCGCGAGCTGTGCATGGAGTTCGGCGCAATAGGCTGCATCGGCGAGATGGCAAGCTCAAAGGGCATAAGCATGAACGACCGTAAATCCTCCGAACTGCTGAGTCTGAGCGATGCCGAACGCCCGGCGGGTGTCCAGATATTCGGCGACGTGCCCGAGATAATGGCGAAAGCAATTGAGACCTGCATGAAATATTCGCCCGATTTCATCGATATAAATATGGGCTGTCCCGCGCCGAAGGTTGCGGGAAACGGCGGCGGCAGCGCGCTGATGAAGCGCCCGGAGCTCGCCGCAGAGATAGTTGCGCAGTGTGTGAAGGTCTCCCCCGTTCCGATAACGGTCAAGATGCGCGCCGGCTGGGACGCGGAAAATATCAATGCGCCGGAGCTTGCCGTGCTATGCGAGCAGGCGGGCGCGGCGGCGATAACAGTACACGGCAGAACGCGCAAGCAGATGTATGCGCCGCCCGTCGATCTCGATGTGATAGCCGAAGTGAAAAGACGCGTAAAAAGCATACCCGTCATCGGAAACGGCGACATAGTCGACGGCAAGAGCGCTGCGGATATGTTCGCAAAAACCGGCTGCGACGGAATAATGGTCGGCCGCGGGGCGCTCGGCAGGCCGTGGGTATTCACTCAGATAAGCGAATATCTAAAAAGCGGAACTGTTCTCCCCGACCCGCCGGTAGACGAGCGCATGGACATAATGCTTCGGCATATCAGCGCGCTGATAGCGAACAAGGGCGACTATATCGGGATCCGCGAGGCACGCAAGCACTCGTCGTGGTACATTCGCGACATACATGGGGCGGCGGCTTTTCGCCGCGAGCTCGGCACGCTCGAAAGCTTCGAACAGCTTGAAGCGATAGCGAAAAAGGTTGTTGAATCTGCCGCTGAATAAAATAATATATAAAAAGGGAAACCGCCGGAAAGCAAGAAGCTCTCCGGCGGTTCCCCAAACCTTATCTCCTATATACCCTTCCGTGCCGATTGCACGGAACGCAGTTAGTATAACACTAAAAGCATATAGCAGTCAATAATTAAAAAGCACCGCCGAAAAACTCAGCGGTGCAGTTTTATTTTTATCTGTTGAAGCTGTCAAGAATGATGCTGAACTCATCATCGGGATTTATCTCAGCAGGTCTCTTGGCGATATAAGGAGCGTCTTCCTTCTTCGGCTCTTCGGGAGCTACGGGTTTTGCGGGCTGAGCGATGCTCGTCTGAACATACTCGGTCTGCGCTGCCGGAGCTGCGTGAGCCTCTGCCTTAGGCTGCTCTTCGGGATACATCGCTGACTTCGGCTTATCTTCAAAGCCGGTTGCGATAACGGTTATCATCATCTCGTCGTCCATGCTGTCGTCGAACGCAATGCCCCATGTGATATCCGCATCGGGATGCGCCTGCTCGGTAATGAGCGCGGCTGCGCCCTCGATATCATCAAGGTCAACATCGGGAGCAGCGGTGAAGCTGATAATAACGCCCTTTGCGCCCGAGATCGAAGTCTCAAGCAGCGGGCTGGAAATCGAGCCCTTTGCCGCCTCGGTAGCCTTGTCCTTGCCGGAGGCCTTGGCGAAGCCCATGTGAGCATAGCCGGCGTCCTTCATTATCGAAGTGACATCCGCGAAATCGAGGTTGACGAAGCCGGGAACTTTTATAAGCTCAGAGATGCTCTTGACACCGTGGAGCAGAACCTCATCCGCCATCTTGAATGCCTCGACAAAAGTCATCTTCTGACCGTTGTTCATCGCCTTGAGCTGCTCGTTGGGTATGACAATAAGGCTGTCCACATTCTCGGCAAGGTTCTCTATGCCCTTCTGAGCCTGGAGCTGCTTCTTCTTGCCCTCAAACTTGAACGGGCGGGTGACAACGCCGACGGTGAGTATGCCCATATCCTTGGCGATTCTTGCAATGACGGGAGCGGCGCCTGTGCCCGTTCCGCCGCCCATGCCGGCAGTGATGAATATCATATCAGTGCCCTTGAGCGCGTCGGAGATAACATCGCGGCTCTCCTCCGCCGATTTTTCGCCTATTTCGGGTCTGCCGCCTGCGCCCTGACCCTTTGTCAGCTTCTCGCCGATCTGGATCTTGTGCGTTGCGCTGGAATGAGTAAGTATCTGCTTGTCCGTATTGACAGCAATAAATTCTGCGCCGAGCACACCGCTTTCGACCATGCGGTTGACGGCATTTCCGCCGCCGCCGCCGACGCCTATAACTTTTATCTGCGTGGTTATCTCGCAGTCATTGTCGAGTTCAAACGCCATTTCGTAACCCCCAAACTGATATATAAAAAACGGTTAGTTTTCAGATAGATTAATTTTAGCATATATTCAATAAAAAGACAAGCAAAAAATCAAAACAAATTTCCTGTCTTACTCTACCGCCTGCTCCGGCGATATCTCCGCCGTCGTCTGTTCGGCAGACGGCGTTTCGCTCTTCTTCGCCTCGGGTCTGAAATATGCCTTGTCCGTTATTGTTGCGTCGAGCGTGCCGTATTCGGTCGAGTCGATCCTGTCCTCTTTTTCGGCCGCGCCGGCGGCGAGCTTGAGCTTCGCCGGAATATCGGCAAAAGTGCCGAGCTTTATTGTTATTCTGCCGTCATATGTAAGCGTCAGCGCGGCGGGATTGCTTACATCCGCGCCGGTTATCTTGCCCTTGAGCGAGGTCTTTTCCGCCTCGGTCAAAAGATTTTTGTATGTGTCGAGCGGAGACTCTTCGCCGTCCTTGACTTCAAACGCAATAACGCTTCCGGGCTCAAAAGTCTTGGCTTTCGGCAGTTTTATTTTCTGCGACACATTCTCGGGTTCGAAATCGAGCAGCTCGATAACTTTATATTTTGTATCGGTCAGCGCCCATGTGCCGTCGACGCAGACGCCGTAGAGCACCTTCGCCTGCTTATATTCTATAGAGACCGTGTGCGGCAGCTTGCGCTTTATTGTCACCGTTTCAATATACGGCAGCTTCTTCGTTATCCTGTCCTCGGCTTTGTTGAGATTAATCCACATCAGGCAGTCGCCGATATCTATCCCGGACGCGCTGACTATCTCGTCTCCGTCATATCTGCCCTCTCCGCTGAGAGAAAAGCCCTCCACGCGGAACAGCACCGCACTGCCGATGAGCGCGACTGCCGCAAGAACGACAATAACAATAGGCAGAGTCACTATCGCTATTCTAACGCGACGGCGGCGTCTCGCCTTTTTGCTCAGTCTTTTCTTTTTCGGAGTCTTATTTTTCTGCGGCTGTGCTTTTTTGTTTTCCATGCGGGACACCCCTTTTCAGCTTTCTCGTCGGATCTCCGCCCCGAGTGAACGAAGCTTTTCTTCCATATCCTGCCAGCCTCTGTCAATGAGACAGACATTTTCTATCGTCGTGCTGCCCTGCGCCGCAAGTCCTGCGACGACAAGCGCCGTGCCCGCTCTCAAGTCGGCGGCGCACACACACGCGCCCGTGAGCGTCTCGACGCCCTTTATCACCGCGACTTTGCCCTCGGTCATTATATCCGCGCCGAGTCGGCAGAGCTCGCGCACATGGCGATATCTGTTTTCAAAAATATTTTCTATCATAACGCTCGTGCCGTGCGCCACGCTGAGCATAGCCATGACAGCCGCCTGGGAATCGGTCGGGAAGCCCGGATACGGCATCGTCCGCACGGTCTGTACACTGCGCAGGCGAACTGGCGCCGAAATATGCACGCTGTTTTCGCCGCAGTCAACTTTGCACCCCGCCTGCTCAAACACGGGGATGACCGGAGTTATATGTTCGGCGCGGGTATCCAAAATATGCACGTCGCCGCCGGTCACTGCCGCGGCAGCCATATAGGTCGAGGCGATTATTCTATCCGGAATGACCGTGTGCTCGGCAGAATGAAGCTTTTTCATGCCGCAGACGGTTATCTCGCCGCTGCCCGCACCCGATATATGCGCTCCGCAGGAGCAGAGAAAATCCGCAAGATCGGCTATCTCAGGCTCGCGCGCAGCATTGAGTATAACCGTTTCGCCATCGGCGGACGCCGCGGCGATAAGTATATTTTCGGTCGCGCCCACGCTCGGGAACGAGAGGGTTATTTTTTCTCCGCGGAGACCATCGGGGCATCTGCAAGAGAGCACGCCGCCCTCGGTCTCAATCTGTGCGCCCATAAGGCGCAGGGAGGACAGGTGAAGGTCAATCGGGCGCAGTCCTATCTCGCAGCCGCCGGGCGCGGATATCTCCGCCATGCCGAGCCTTGCGAGCAGGGGCGACAAAAATATAACGGACGAGCGCATCTCGCACATGAGCTCGCGCGGCACGTCGCATCGGCTAACATCTGTCGCATCTACTGTAACGGTGTCGCCCTCGCGTTCGACTTTGCAGCCGATAAAGCGCAGAATTTTTATCGCGGCGTCAACATCGGAAAGGCGCGGGCAATTATAAATAACGCTAACGCCGTCAACGCTCGCCGCAGCCGCCAAGATAGGCAGCGCGCTGTTTTTTGCGCCCTGGAGGCGCACCTCGCCCGAGAGTCTGTTTTTCCCTGTGATCCTCACCGTTTCCATTTTCGCACCCCGCGCAACTCAATTAGTAACTGCGTGCCATCATATGCGAAAATGATTTGTTCTGTTACCCGACCACCTTGCACAGGCAGTCGTATATGCGTTTTGCCGCGTCGCTGACGCACATTGCGCGGGCGTTTTCGCCCATTCTATCGAGCCCTGCGCGGTCCGCGAGAAGCTTCTCGACCTCTTCGGTCAGCTTTTCGCCCGTCAGGTCTTTCTCTTCGATAACCACCGCCGCGTTCTTTTCAACGAGAGTCATCGCGTTGTGATACTGATGATTCTCCGCGACATACGGCGAGGGGATGAGTATCGACGGCTTGCCGAGAGCCTCTATCTCTGAGAGAGTCGATGCGCCGGCGCGGTTGATGAACAGGTCACACGCCGCCATGCAGCGGGACATATCGTCTATGTATTCTCTTATTGTAACATTCTCGAATTTGTCTGGGTCGACTCCGCGCTTTTTGAGCTCGTCCGTGACCCATGTGCCACTGTGTCCGGTGGCGTGGATGAAGCAGCAGTCACCCTTGGGAGCGCGCGCCGCTATCAGCTCGACCATAGCCTTGTTTATCGGCTCCGCGCCGAGGCTTCCGCCGGAAGAGAGAATGAGCGAGCGGCTGTCAACACCCAGTTCGAGACGGCTGTGTTCTTTATCTGCAGTGAAGAACTCGGCGCGCACGGGAAGTCCCGTCAGCACGCAGGGATTCTTCGGCTCGAGGTATTTTTCCGCCGCCATGCTCGTGAGCATAACAGCGTCGACCTGCTTTGCGAGCGTCTTGTTTGTCACGCCGGGATAGGCGTTCTGCTCGTGAATAGCGGTCGGCACACCGAGCTTCGCCGCCATTCTGATAACGGGTCCGCTGACATAGCCGCCGAAGCCTATCGCAAGCTCGGGCTTGAAATCCTCGATTATCTTTTTCGCCTGCGAGGACGATTTGAACATCTTTGAAACAGTCTTTATGTTATGAACGATACCCGCCGGGCTCAGGTCGCGGCGGAAACCGCTGATGTCTATCATCTTTATCGGATAACCCGCCTGGGGAACGAGCTTCGCCTCCATTTTATCGGCAGTGCCGACGAAGAGTATCTCGGCAGTCGGATCCTGCGAGCGGATATATCCGGCAACAGAAAGAGCCGGGTTGATATGGCCGCCTGTGCCGCCTGCGGCGATAAGAATTCTTTTTGCTTTGAGCATATTGACTCCTCCGTTGTTTTTATATTTTTTCTATTTTTGCGCTTCGCGATACGCTCAGTACAACGCCCATCTCTATGAGCAATATCCACAGTGATGAGCCGCCGTAGCTGAAAAACGGAAGGCTGATTCCGGTGTTGGGAATGAGGTCGGTGACGACCGCGATATTGAGTGCCGCCTGAAGTCCGACCTGAACCGCGATGCCCATAACGAGCAGAGACGCAAATGTGTCTTTGGTACGCATGGCGATATCGAAAGCGCGCTTGACAAGAAGCACGAACAGCACGATAACGACCAGAGCGCCGACAAGACCCATCTCTTCGCAGAATATCGCGAAAATGAAGTCGTTCTGCGGCTCGGAAACATACATGTGCTTCTGGCGCGAATTGCCGAGTCCGACGCCGAACAGTCCGCCCGAGCCGATAGCATAGAGAGAATTTCTGGTCTGCCAGGTTTCCTGCCAGATCTGCTCGTTAAAGGGGTCCAGCCAGCCTAAAATGCGGTCGTTGGCATAAGAAAAGTTATCGGTGAAAATGACCAGATACAAAATGGCTCCGACAATCACAGACAAAGCGATCACGAACCACCGCAGCTTCACGCCGCCGATGAACAGCATCCCCGCCGCCAGCAGCACTACAATAGCGATACAGGAAATATGAGGCTCCGCCGCTAAAAGCAGCAGCGTCGGCACCAGAATGATCAAATAGGGTAAAATCCCATAGCGGAAGGTATCCATCCGCTTGAAATTGATGGAAATCAGATGAGCGAACGAAAGGACAATGGCAAATTTGGTAACCTCCGAGGCCTGAAAGCTGAAGGTGCCGATCTGCACCCACCGGTGCACCTGGTTAATCGCGGGCTGGAACAGCACCACCACTAACAGCAGGAAAGAAACGCCTAAAACCGGCATGGCGAATTTATGAAGATGATGATAATCGAAATAGGAGACCAAAATCATGATAACGATCCCCAGCACCGCGAACAGCGCCTGGTCCTTGATGAAATAATAGCTGTCGCCGTAAACATAATAAGCGTTTGCGTAGCTCGCGGAAAAAAGCATCACCAGGCCGATGCAGAGAATCACCATAATCAGCAGGAAAAAGGGCATATCCATGCCTGCCCGAATGGAAAAAATCCGGAACTTTTTCTTCACCGCCCGGCCGGACCGGGCAAAAATGTTCTGGCCTTCCGCCTTTTTAACCTTTTTCTCAGGCTGCTGTCTATTGCCGTAAGAACGGGAAGGATACTGGCTGCTGATTTTTTTATTTTCCATAGACAACCGCCTTTCTGGGATTTTCAGAATCGTTATTCAGACGCACAAGAACAGGAAGCGTCAAGAGGAAAGAAGGGCCCTGCGCCCGCTTCCAGCCCAGGCTTTTCCGCTTCAGCACACGGAAGCTCTCAGGTCTGCGCCCTAGACGCCGAAGAACACCAAAAGCATAGAAGCAATACCGCCGATCATGGTGATGCAGCTGAACACAACACAGATTTTGACCTCGTTCCATCCGCACAGTTCGAAATGATGGTGGATTGGGCTCATTTTAAACAGGCGTTTTCCGTGGGTCAGCTTGAAATAGGTTACCTGAAGCATGACAGAGCCGATTTCCATCCAATATATAATGCCCAAAGGAATCAATAATATGGGCAGGTCCATGCCAAAAGTAAGGGCGCATACCGCGCCGCCTAAAAACAACGAGCCGGTATCCCCCATAAATACCTTAGCGGGGTTGAAGTTCCACAGGAGAAAGCCCAGGCATCCGCCGGCCACGGCGGCGGCCATAATGCTCAGACCAAACATGGAGAGATAGCTGGAAATCACCATACAAAACACGGCAAAAAAGAAGGTTACCGACCCGTTCAGGCCGTCGATGCCGTCGGTGAAATTCACCGCGTTCACCACGCCGACGATCAAAACCGCCGCGATGAGCCAATAAGCCCATCCCAGGTCCACCAGGCCCACAAAGGGGATCTCCGTGGTGCCGGTACCGCCGGAAAGGTAGATCGCCGCTAAATAAGCGGCCGCCACCAGAAACTGGAGAATCAGCTTTTGCTTGACTGTCAAGCCCAAATTACGCTTTCTCACCACTTTAATATAGTCGTCCAAATAGCCGATCAGGCCATAGCCCAGGGCCAGACAAAGGCCGGCGAAGATCTTTGTCGCCATCAGGCCGGTTTCGGACATTTGAAACACATTGTCGCTGCTGATCTGCCAGTAACAAGGCACTGCCACGACAGTAGCGATCAGGATTCCTATGATAAACATAATCCCGCCCATAGTAGGGGTTCCTTGCTTTTTCTTATGCCATTTGGGACCCTCGTCACGGATGGTCTGCCCAAAATTGATTTTATGTAGGAATGGGATCATCCATTTTCCCATGATCGCAGTGATGCCAAAAGCGATTACCGCGGCGATCAATGCCCAAACTCCATTCATGCTTTTCTCCTGCCTCTCAAATCATCAAAGTTCTTTCGTAAAACCAACTTTGATTATATCATAGGGAGCCTCCGCCGTCATAGAAAAATTTGGCGGATTTTGCCGGCAAATTTTATAAATTATGAATCTTCCCGGCAGTCTCCGGCCAAAATTCCCGCGAATCCTTCGTTACTCCACGTTATCCGGCACGACAAATTCCACCGTTACCACAGTTCCCTTGCTGACCTGGGTGTTTTCAGCGACGCTCTGGCTCACTGACTCCGCACCGGCCCCCTCAGAGTTTCCGCTGATCTTGATATTGATGCCGGCGTTTTCCGCCGCCGCTACGGCTTCGGCTGCCGACAGCCCCACTAAATTGGGGACTGTAGCCGTACTGTTTTGGACGCTCTGCTGGTCGGTATACAGCACAATGGTGCCGTTCTGCGGCACAGGCTGGCCCGCTTCGGGGATCTGCTGCACCACGGTATCCCCATCTCCCAGCACGCTGAAGCCCAGGCTGGAATTGTTCAGGGTGGTTTTAGCGTCCTCAATAGGCAGCCCGGTTACCGACGGGGTTTCCGCATCCCGCTTTGCCAGCTCCTCGTCGGTGTACTGGCGCTCAATGCCCAGATAGGGCAGAACCTCTTCCATAACATCCCGGAAAATAGGCGCCGCCACATAACTTCCGTAATAGCTGGGGCCCTGGGGATTATCGCAGTACACCAGCATTACCACCTCGGGGTTATCCGCGGGGGCGAAGCCTAAATAGGAAGCGATATACGTATCCTCTCCCGTATCGCTGGCGTTATCGTCGGCAATTTTTTCAGAGGTGCCGGTTTTTC
>OHUB01000211.1_pt1 | contig 32666 bp, 24 predicted proteins | sample 1579091 | NCBI WGS metagenome assembly OHUB01 (sample SAMEA3879566, study PRJEB24766) | human gut metagenome | biome: human-associated habitat; feature: feces | place: USA | collected 1985/1987
GGTGCATTTCACGCGCGAGAGCTGGAACGGCAGGATGAAAGCCTGCCGCGGAATCGGTGCGTCGCTGACACCCGAGGAGATAGAAAACTGGGAGCGCGAGCATCTCCGAAAGCTCAGAGAAAACGCACCCGAGGAGTTCGATGTTCTCCGCTTCGCCGCCATGGCGGAGCTCAGGAAAAAAGACTGATAAAAAGCAATCCTACCCGAAATTTTCGTCGGGTAGAATTTTTGCGTTGTATTCCGACAAGAATCAGAAATGCCCAAAGCTCGTTATATACAAAAATCTCCTGTCCGGGAACAGCTCCCGGGCAGGAGATTCTGCTTTTTACTTCCAATTATCGCAGCTCTGCCAATCACTCCAACTCAAACGCGCCGGTATAGAGGCGATAGTATGTGCCCTTTTCGGCGATGAGCTTTTCATGGTTGCCGCGCTCGATTATTCTGCCGTGGTCGAGCACCATTATGACATCCGAGTTCTGGACGGTCGAGAGGCGGTGCGCGATAACAAAGACCGTGCGCCCTTTCATCAGCTTATCCATGCCGCCCTGGACGAGAGCCTCGGTGCGCGTATCTATCGAAGATGTCGCCTCGTCGAGGATCATGACGGGTGGGTCGGAGACCGCCGCGCGGGCTATCGATATCAGCTGACGCTGACCCTGCGAAAGTCCGGAGCCGTCGCCCTTGAGTACGGTGTTGTAGCCGTCCGGGAGCATGCGGATGAAGCCGTCAGCATTTGCGAGCTTCGCTGCCGCGATGCACTGCTCGTCGGTCGCCTCGGGGTTGCCGTAGCGGATGTTCTCCATGACAGTGCCCGTGAACAGGTTGACATCCTGGAGCACGACGCCGAGACTGCGGCGCAAATCGGCTTTCTTTATCTTGTTGATATTTATTCCGTCATAGCGTATCTTGCCGTCCGCTATGTCATAGAAGCGGTTTATGAGGTTTGTTATCGTGGTCTTGCCCGCTCCGGTCGCGCCGACGAAAGCCACCTTCTGACCCGGCTCTGCGTAGAGCGTGATATCGTGAAGGACTTCCTTTTCGGGTGTGTAGCCGAAATCGACATGGTCGAGCACGACCTGACCCTCAAGCTTTGTATAAGTCAGAGTGCCGTCGCCGTGGGGATGCTTCCATGCCCACATTCCGGTGTGCTCCTTGACTTCGACTATCTCGCCGTTCTCTTCTTTCGCGTTTACGAGGGTAACATATCCGTCGTCGGGCTCGGGCTCTTCGTCCATAAATGTGAAGATTCGCTCGGCGCCCGCGAGGGCGTTGACAATCGAGTTGAACTGGTTCGACATCTGGGATATCGGGTTTATAAAGTTGCGCGAGAGCACGAGGAACGAGGCTATCATGCCAAGAGACAGCGTGTTGACGCCGGTCAGCCCGAAATTCTTCGTGCCGGCGATAGCCATATACGAGCCGATAACGGCGAGCAGGATATACAGAAAATATCCGAACGCGTTCGTCATGGGCATCATCGAAGTCGCGTGGCCGTTTGCGTTCGCGGCGTTGTGCTCCCATTCGGTGTTGCGCTGCTTCATTTCTTTCTTAGACTGCTCTTCGTGGCAGAAGACTTTTATGACCTTCTGACCGTTTATCATCTCTTCGATATATCCGTCAAGGTCTGCAAGAGATCTCTGCTGGGCTACGAAATACGCGCCGCTCTTGCCGACAACTCTCTTGATTATCTGCATAATGAAGAACAGCGATACGCACACAACGAGCGTCAGACCGACGCTGATATAGAGCATGCAGCAGAATACCGCCACGACAGTGAACGCCGAAGAAATCAGCTGACCCATAGACTGCGCGAGCATCTGGCGCAGGGTATCTGTATCGTTTGTGTAGAGGCTCATCGTGTCGCCGTGGGTGTGTGAATCGAAATATCTTATCGGCAGGCGCTGCATCTTCTCGAACATCTCATCGCGTATGGTCTTGAGCGTTCCCTGCGCTATAGTGACCATGCGGCGGTTGTAGATAAGCGTCGAGAGCGTGCCGATGAGATAGATGACCGCCATGGTTATCAGCGCGCGAATGAAGCCGGAGAAGTCGGGTGATGACTGACCGACCATCGGGGTTATATAATCGTCGATAAGCGTCTGGAGGAACATCGATGACGCCGCACCCGCAACTGCGCTGAGCAGAATGCAAATTGTGACGAGGACTATCGTGCCCTTATAATTTTTGAGATAAGAGAGCAGACGCTTGAGCGTTTTCTTGTCGAGCTTTCTGGGCTGCATTCCGGGTCCGCCGTGCATGGGCATAGGCTTACTCATCGTCGTTTCCTCCCTTCTGCTGGGATTCATAAACTTCGCGATAGATATCGCAGGATTTCAGCAGTTCGTCATGCGTGCCCTGGGCAACTATCCTGCCGTTGTCGAACACGAGTATTTTGTCCGCGTTCTGAACCGAGCTTATGCGCTGGGCGATGACTATCTTAGTCGTATCGGGCATATACTGCGAAAGTCCCTTTTGAATCAGCGCATCGGTGTGGGTATCGACGGCGCTTGTCGAGTCGTCGAGAATGAGCACCTTGGGATTCTTGAGCAGGGCGCGCGCTATGCACAGCCTCTGTTTCTGACCGCCGGAGACGTTCGTGCCGCCCTGTTCGATATAGGTGTTGTAGCCGTCGGGCATCGCGCTGACGAATTCATCCGCCTGAGCGAGCTCGCAGGCGTGCTTTATTTCATCGTCGGTCGCATTTTCATTGCCCCAGCGCAGGTTCTCGGATATCGTGCCGGAGAACAGCTCGTTCTTCTGGAGCACCATTGCGACCGAGTTTCTCAGGGTATCGAGATCGTAGCTTCTGACATCCACGCCGCCGAGCATCACTTCACCGCCCGTTACATCGTAAAGGCGCGGTATGAGCTGGACGAACGAGGACTTTGACGAACCCGTGCCGCCGATTATGCCGACCGTCTCGCCGGAGGCTATATGCACGTTGACATTGTCGAGCACCTTGGTGTCCGCTTTTGAAGCATAGGCAAAATTGACATTTTTATAATCTATCTCGCCGTCTTTGACTTCGAGAACGGGGTTCGCGGGGTTCGAGATATCGGTCTTTTCGTTGAGTACCTCAGCTATACGCTGAGCGGAAGAGCTCGCGATTATCATCATGGCAAAGACCATGGAGAGCATCATGAGGCTCATGAGTATCTGCATGGCGTAGGTGAACAGCGCGGTGAGCGAGCCGGTGGTCAGACCGAGTGCTGCGTTGTTGCCGCTGGCGATGACCGCCTTCGCGCCGAGCCACGAGATGAGTATCATGCAGGTATACATACAGACCTGCATAATAGGCGAGTTGAGCGCAATAAGGCGCTCCGCTTTTGCGAAGTCTTTGTATATCTTCTCGGATATCTTCTCGAACTTGCTTATCTCGTGATCCTCCTGATTGAAGGACTTGACGACTCTTATGCCGCGCACATTCTCCTGAACGACGTTGTTGAGCTCATCGTAGGTGTGGAAAACGCGCTTGAACACGGGGTGCACCTTGATGATTATCAGCACGAGCAGAGCCGCGAGGATAGGTATAATCGCAATGAACATAAGCGAAATCTGGCTGTCGATTCTGAACGAGACTATCATGGCGAAAATCAGCATAACCGGTCCGCGTATTGCTATTCTTATGAGCATCTGATAGGCGTTCTGAATATTTGTGACATCCGTCGTCAGTCTCGTGACTATCGACGCGGTCGAGAATTTGTCGATGTTCGAGAATGCGAAGGTCTGAACATTATCATACATATCGCTGCGCAGATTCGCGCCGAACCCGGCGGACGCGCGCGAGCCGAGGAACGCCGCAAGCATTCCCGTCACCATCTGGAATACCGCGAGGAATAGCAGCGCAAGACCGTATTTCCAGACCATGGACATCACGCCGCCCTCGATGCCGTTGTCGATAAGACCCGACATACAAAGCGGGATAACTATCTCGAACACGACTTCAAACGTGGAGAAAAAGATAGTCGCCCATGATACTTTTTTGTATTGGCGCATGCTCTTCAACAAAGTTTTTATCATATTCTCACTCCCTCTTTTCTTTCTTTGCTCCACTTTCCGGTTTGCAGCCGGGGCTGCTGTCAATATCAAGGTTATCGCATATCCTTATGAGATATCCACGGAGCTGTTCGACTTCTTCTTCGCTGAACGATCTGAGCATCGCCCGCTCGCCGTTATCAATCGAACGGCGTATCTCGAGATTGATGTCTTTCGCCTTATCGGTCAGCCGCACGACCTTGTTTCTCTTGTCCGACGGGTCGGTACAGGTGCTGAGAAAGCCGCTCTGCTCCATGCGCGTGACTATGCCGACAATCGTCGGATGTGAGACATGGGCGTAGTCTTCAATCTCTTTCTGGGTTGTCTGACCTCCGCGCTCGGCGAGGAATCTCAAAATACGCGACTGCGCAAAAGTCAGCCCGTGCTTGCCGAGTCCTGCATCGGCGTTCGACTTCAAACGGTTATCTATACGCTTGAAAAAATATCCGATATGCTCCATAGCGATCTCCTTTCCGCAAAGCTGTTTTAAACAATATTAAGTGTAGCACGCTACACATTATACATATATGCGCGCCGATTGTCAACAATATGTTTGTAAACAATTTGTGACCTCGGCGCTGAAGATTTTTATGTTCTGTTTTCGTTGAGATTAAAGACGGTGCGTATGAGCTCCGACGCCGCGCGGATGCCGTGCTCATCCGGGTTCATGAGCAATAATCTTGATGTTCCGCCGATGCAGAAGATTATTTTTTCTTTGCGCTCCGGCTCGTCGTCGTCATGCAGATAGATTCTGAAAAGAGCCTCCTCCGCGTCGTTGAGCAGTGAAGTCACATCATCGCCGTAGAGCGCGCGGATGAGCCGCTCTTCGCGCGATATCGCGCCGACGAGCTCTGAAACAAAGGCGTATGTATCGCCGAACGCCATCCGGGCGCAGTCGCAGCGGCCGAGGATATCGGCGACGGTCTCGCGGCAGATGTGCCGACGCAGGCTCTCCATGGTGTCATAGTGGGAATAGAATGTCGTTTTATTTATCAGCGCCTCCCGGCACAGGTCGCTGACTTTGACGGGTGACGGGTCGTGCAGGCGCAGATCGACATATGTATGTACTATCAGCCGCTCCGTTTTGATATATCTAAGATCATTTTTATTCACCATTTAAACGCCTCTTTTTATATTTAGTCGTTTATCTTACCAATTCATAAAATAGTTTCTTGATTAGACAACTTTAGTTGTTTATAATGTTAGCATATACTAAAAAATATTACAAGGGGGAGTATGCCGAATGAACAGAAAAGATCGCACCGTCTATATTATGCTCACCGACTATCCGGATAAGGTCTCGCGGACTATAAAAAGAATAGGGCTTTGGGAATACTCCCACATGTCGATAAGCACGGACGAACACTACCCGAAATTTTTCAGCTTCACCGGCAAGCGCGGATTCATGACCGAGGACTTCGACCTCCACCCGACTTACAAAGGCACAGATGTCCCCTGCGCGCTGTTCGCTCTGCCCGTAACGGAAGCGGAGCTTCGCAATGTAGAGCGCATCATAAAGCACATGACCTCGAACGCCGACGAATATAAATACAGCTACATCGGGCTTGCACTGCTCTATCTGCGGATAATCCCGAAGCAGCGCGGGCGCGACACCTGCGTCGGCTTCGTCTCGCGCACGATAAGGGAGCAGACCTCGCTCTCCGCAGGGCGCAGGAAAAAATTTTGCAGCCCGAACGACATAAAGGCGTTTTTTATCAACCAGCTCGTCTTTGAGGGACCGCTGAGAGTACTGCTGCAAAAGGGCAAGGCGTAAATTAAAATATCAATCCGCCGTCGGTTCGTGCCGTGCGGCGGTTTATTTTCAGCAAAAGCAAAAGACCTCCCGCCCGGGTAACTGTTCATAAAACAGGTTTTACGAAACAAGAGTTATGGCAGTTGCCATGAAAGAGTTGCTGACAACAAGGGTATGCGCCTTAACGGGTGCATACCCTTTTGTTTTGTGTATGAGTAATAGCAAAAAGAATACGGCTTATCAAGGTTGAAATAAACAGGCTTCGCCCGACCTTGACAATCCGTATTCTTTTGCTTTCTGGCAAGCAAGAGGGCAATGCCTAAAGTGGCATTGCCCTCAAAAACATGGTGGGATGAGGAACAGTATTACCCCTTCAACAATCATCGCTTTCCAAGGAAAAATGCAGCAATTTTCAACCTTTATTCGCACTCAAATTCTATTTTCTCAAATAGATATCCGGCAATACAACGGCAGTTTCCTTTGTGTCATCTTCACCTTTCCACGCAACGATAAAACGGATACTTGCAGAACAAGGAATATATCCGCGTTCATGCAAAGTTTGAAGTCTCTCGCGACACGCTTTTGAAAACTTGGCAATGCGCACACTTCTGCCATTCAGTTCGGCAGAAAGATATGCATCTGTGAGAAACAGTGGAATACCGCTTTTGAGTTGGAACACAACTTCTTTTTTGTCTTTGAAGAAATCAAGAACAACATCCTTATGTGTCAACTGTAAATAAATTTCCTCCGGCTCGCCATATTCATTGTTGTCCTCGGAACAGGCTATACCGGGTAAATCGAATGCCGAAAACAGATTTGTGTTGCAGTGAATGTACAACGAGTCTTTTGCTCTTGTCATGCCTACATACAGCTTGCGCTTTTCTTCGTCAGACATAGCGGTGTTCCCACTCAGCATCAAGTAAACCGCGTCAAATTCACGCCCTTTAGCCTTGTGAATAGTGGATACATAAATTACTTCACGCTCATCATCATAAAAATCCTCGTAGTTGGATTCTTTGATAAATTCCTCAAGATCAGTGCGATACTTTGTTGGGTTTATTGCTTCAAAATCGCGCAGAAGGTTTTTACAGATTTCAAGGCAAGGACTACCACTATAAGCCTCGAACAACTGCTTTTTCGCTCTGTTCCAAAGATCATTCGAGATAACGGGAGATTTTAGTGATTGATCAATTTGCTTCAAGAAAAAGCGCAGTTCCAGCAAATTATATAACCGGAAACCATCGAGTGACTGAATGAGCTTGGCTCGAACTCCGTTTTTTAGCAGAAGCCCAAGTATTTGAAGCGCTTCGTCATTTGTGTTTGTCAGCACGCAGCATTTGCCGCTACCGCGGGTTTCAAGAATTTGATTAACCACTGCGGTTGCCATATGTTTGCTGCAATGGCGTGTAATGCTGACTGTTCCTTCATCGTTTTGAACTGCTTCGATAACTGTAGATTTCATGCGGTTTCGTATAGAGGAAACAAATTCATTGGCAAGCGAGACGATCGCAGTTTTGCTGCGGTAATTTTCTGTCATTTCATATTTTACCGCACCGTAATCTTCAATTAGCGACCTCAAATATCTGGAGTCGGAACCGCGGAATTCATAGATGTTTTGGTCGTCATCACCAACCGCTATGAGCCGCATGTCATCATTATTTTGCATCAGGGCACGAACTAACTCAAACTCATTTGCATCCATATCCTGTGCTTCATCGATTACAAGGACACTTTTTGTGATCCTTCCCTGCTCAACCTCGCCATTACGGATAAGTTCAGCAGCATTCTTTACAACATCTTCGATACCTTCCAAGCTGCCGATTTTGCCGAGCAGATCAAAACAATACGAGTGGAAGGTTTTGATTTCCACAAAATTTGCAGCATTGCCAATAAGCGAAAGAAGGCGTTTTTTGAACTCGGTGGCAGCAGCGCGAGAAAATGTAAGCATCAAAAGCTGTTCATGCTTTACATCTTCAAGCAGCAGTAATGCTGCGAGCTTGTGGACGAGTACGCGGGTTTTTCCACTGCCGGGGCCGGCAGCAACCACAATATACTTTGAGTCTGCATCGTTGATGATTTGTGCCTGAATATCAGACAGTTCACCAAATAGTTGATGATACTTGTCCGGCGTAATGTTTCTGTCAATTTCTTTTGCACGATCACCCTTAAAGTATTTAGCGATGAATTTCCGAAAGTCCATTTGGAAATAGTCCTGAACAAATTGAAGTGCTTCATTGTAATCACGCACCATGAGATTTGCATACTCGCCCACTATGTGGATTTGACGAATCTTTTGCTTGTAGAATTCATCCAGAAAACGGTAATCATCAACCTTATACTTGATTCGGTTGTCGGTTACAAGACGCTTGATTTCCATGCCGTTATAGAGAACAAGAAAACCTCCCTCAAGTTTTAGAGCGCCGATCTTCGACAAATACAGTAGAGCATCCTCTACATCCGACAGGGCAACTTCACGATTATGTGTGTCCAACCGGGGCATCCCCTTGTATTCATTGTGAAGTCCCACCAAGGAAAACAAGACGGGTTTTTCATCGCCCTCACCAACAGAAAGCTCATGCGCTTTTGCGTAAAGCACATCAAGGATAAATTTGCACAGCTCAATTCTTAAACGATATTTTTCAATTAGCTTTGATACCTCGAGCGAAGGAATAAGGCGGACAGACTTGGAAGAACCGCACTCCGATTTACGCACATAATTTTTGATCGTGAGATAATACATCAATGTGCGCAAATTTTTTACGCTGGATACAGTGATCCCCTCAGAATGAGCCTGCTCATTCAACTCTTTGAGATTAAACTCGCAGCCATCTTCCGTTAATTGGGATAGAAGATAGTATTCAAGCTTTGCAAAACGATCCAAAATCAATGAAGACTTGTTTTCTGTATCATTTGCAAGAATATATGCAGACATATCCAGTGAATCTGCCAGCAGCCCCTCTTGACGCATCAAATTGACGGAGTTGATCACTTCATCCTTCGTCATGCCAAGGGTATCAGCGAGATAGTCTACTCTGGACTCTGCATCATCACATTTCCGGCATTCGCGATACTCCGGCTGGAAATCAATGATTTAATAATGCGCTTTGCGTTGGTGCGCTGTTCTTCCGAAAACAGCGCAGACTGATCGATGCGGAAAGATGCCTCACGCATATCCTTCGCAAGGATACTTGTTGCATAAACATGCGGCATATTCCTGCCGCGTTTCACATAACCTGCGCTTTCCAGAGCAGAAATCGCTGTTTTAACACGAGTTTCAATATCGTTGACCGAGTCGTCCCATCCAGCTTGTCGAGCGACCTCCAAAGGTGAGCAACTTATACTCGGACGCAGTTTCGTTAAATCCTTGATTGCCTTCCACACTTGCTGTATCTCGCTGATACTCAGCTTTGTTTGATTAAGCAGAATGAAATGCTTGTCCAAGTCATTGTCGTTATAAAGCACATAACATTCTGCCTGCATGGAGGGATCACGCCCTGCGCGTCCTGCTTCCTGTACATAATCTTCGAGCGAGCTGGAGATGTCATAGTGAATGACCAACTTAACATCCTTTTTGTCAACGCCCATGCCAAAAGCAGATGTTGCAACAATAACTTTTATTTCATTTCTGATGAACGCCTCTTGATTTGCAATTTTATCATTTGGGTCCATTTTCCCGTTGAATGGTCTCGCCGGGAAACCATCACTGGTCAGCTTTTCTGCAATTTCGCGTGTGCGCTTGGTTCTGGATACATAGACAATCGTTGGGCAGTTTTTCTGTGCGATCAAATCCCGAAGTGCACTGTATTTTTCTTCATCGGTTTCCTTATACAAAACCGTGTAGTGCAAGTTCTCACGAGTTGCGGAAGAAGCGAAAATTTCGAGATCCAAATCCAGTTTTCTTTTGAAATAAGCACAAATATCGCTGATTACTTTTTGCTTTGCTGTTGCTGTAAAGCAGGAAACAGGAATTGGCTTTTTGTCGCTCTTTTTCTTTTGTAATTCGCGGATAAAGTCGCCAATATACAGATAGTCAACGCGAAAATCTTGTCCCCATGAAGAAAAACAATGTGCTTCATCAATTACAAAACGAACAATTTTACGTCCCAATAATAATCTTTCAATTGATTTTGACCGTAATGATTCGGGAGATATATAAAGAATGGAAGCAGTTCCGTTTTCAACTCTTTCAAAAGATTCAGAACGTTCTATAGGATCAAGCAAACCATTGACAGTTACCGCCTCGGTGATCCCTATGCTGTTCAGATTATCTACTTGATCTTTCATCAAAGATTGCAGAGGGGATATAACAACAGTCAATCCGTGGGCTGCTTTTCCCGCCATAAGTGCCGGAAGCTGAAAAGTAATAGATTTGCCACCACCGGTAGGAAAAACCGCGAGCAAGGACTTGCCATCTACTGCGGCTTGTGCAGCTCTTTCTTGAAGAGGCTCCCCATTGTATGTACGAAAACTGTCATGGCCAAAAATTCGCTTTAATTCTCTGTGAATATTGAGTGCATCTTTACAATATTCACATCCCTCCCGACAAGGTGTATTCCGAAGATATTTAATTACATTTTCAATTTTAGGATAATTTCGCAACAGCCATGGCGGTGTAATGGAGTGATAGTCATCTGCGCCAATTAACGCAAGAGCATATGCCAGTTCAACAGGATAGTGACGGATCAGAGGAACAAGATCAGTATTGGCACATATCTTTCCTGCATATTCACTGCGAATCAAATTCGGCACATTGGAATTGTACGGTCTGAAATTGACATATTCAAAGAATCCGGTAAATTCGGGATGATGGTATAGAAGGCAACAGAAAATCTGCTTTAGCTTAGAAGACAGCGCAAAGAAAGCGTTGACTTCATCATAGAATAGATTCGCCGCCTTTTTGCAGTCATTTACAGGATTGTTCAACTCCTCCACTTGCAGTTTGTCATCCTTCAATAGCGCGTGATAAGGACGCTTTGGGAACAGGAGTGGGGAAAGATACAGAGTATCAATCGCCATGGTTTGCAGATCGCTTTCAGTTGCAGCTCGAATATACTTCAAATCATGATGGATAAGATTATGACCACAGATAAAATCAGCCCCAGATATAAACGAAATGAAGTCTCGGATGGAGGCAGAATGAAAATAAGTCCGGTCATCTTTCACCGCACCAAGATCGTGTATTTTATTGTCGTCCACGCTAATCTCAGCGTCAATGAATACAACGGATTTTAACATTGCTCCGTCACCCCTTTCGTTTATTGTTACTCTTCTTTTCTGTACTTCTTCGGCGTGTACTTTTCTTTGTTCCGTTCCTTCGCCATCCAATAGGCATCCTGCAAAGCGCGCATCACGGCATCCTTGTCATTCTCGGACAGTTCACCTCCGGCAAAGAGCGCAGACACACCGGCAACCAATTCTTCTGCATCCCTCGCACCCTTATAGCCGTAACTCTGCTGTGCTTGCAGTACAAATTCTTCATCTTCAGAGAGCAGGAAGTTTACCTCGCATCCGAGCGCGGCGGCAAGTTTGGTGTAAACCTCGCGCTGTTTTGGATAGCGTCCGTCCACCTCATAATTGCGGATCGTCCGCAGGGACAGACCACACATTTTACCCAGTTCCGTCTGGGACAGCTTCTTTTCATTTCGCAGCAGCCTTACCTTTTCTCCAAACTTCATCTCAAAAACCTCACCTGGAAAATAAATTGCCTATTATTTTGCCCAAACCTATTGACAGAGGAACCTTACTTGCTTATAATATAATTAGGTAAATATCTTACCTATATTATGGGAAAAATCGAGCGATTTGTCAATGGGTTTGGGGAAATTAGCAGAATAGCAAGCACAGCAAGTGTATGTATACTTGCAAAAATCCGCGTGATGTCATTCCGTATGGCTTGCAGAATAGCAAGCACATCCGGTGTTGCCACACTCGAAGATTTTTTATCATTGGGATATCCCAAACCCTTAGTCTTTCAAGCGAAAAGGAAGGTGGAAATGGAAGAAAAAGAAACGCAACATCCGCATCGACCAAGACGGCACTTGCCATGCTCCTGTTTCAATGTGGCAGGAGTTGCCGCAGATTACGGTACGCCTTGAAGAAGGAAATACCACCTACCGCTTTACCGGCAGCTTTGATGGGAAACACACACTTCCCGAAAAAGTGGTGAAGCTGGCAGATGAGCAAAAGGGTGTGTGATTTTATGACCTACAGCAACCTTGTATTGGCAGACTGCCCACCGAATATGGAGGAAAATATTATGAAGCAGTCTGACAAAATCACAGCATTGTATTGCCGCCTCTCCCGTGACGATGACCAACAGGGTGACAGCAATTCCATCGTTAATCAAAGGGCATTTCTGACGAAGTTTGCTAAGGAAAAAGGCTTTCGGAACATCGAGTATTTTGTGGATGACGGGTACTCCGGCGCGAACTTTCAAAGACCGGATTGGCAGCGCATGATGGCTCTTGTGGACGAAGGCAAGATTGGTGTCGTCATAGCCAAAGACATGAGTCGGATCGGGCGTAACTATCTGGAAGTAGGAATGTACACCGAGATTACATTTCCGCAGAACAATGTCCGCTTCATTGCAGTCAACAGTGGTGTGGATAGTGCCAACCAGAGCGACAACGAGTTTGCTCCCTTTTTGAACATCATAAACGAGTTCTATGTTAAGGACGGCAGCAAAAAGGTACGGGCATCCTTAAAGCTGAAAGGCGAGTCCGGTGAGCATCTGACCACCATACCGCCCTACGGCTATGTGAAAGACGCAGAAAACTCCGAGCAGTGGATTGTCGATGATGAAGCCGCACAGGTTGTCAAACGCATCTTTGCTTTATGCATGGATGGTAATGGTCCGACACAAATCGCCCGTATACTCAAAGAGGAACAAGTGCTGACACCTACTGTCTATCAGGACAAGCAGAAACGGAAAGTGCGCTGTGCTTTGCCCGACAATCCCTATGGATGAAACGACAGCACAGTATCGGGCATTCTGGAACGGATGGAGTATTGCGGACATACCGTAAACTTCAAAACGCACCGACAGTCTTACAAGATCAAAAAGACCATCGAGAATCCGCCGGATCAATGGAAGATCTTCCGCAACACGCACGAAGCCATTGTGGATGAGGAAACCTTTGATCGGGTGCAGGAGCTTCGCCGAAACAAGCGCAGACCGGCTAAGACGGGCAAGAGCAATTTATTTTCCGGTGTTGCCTACTGTGCCGATTGCGGAGAAAAGCTGTACTACTGCACCACGCAAAACTTTGAGGAGCGGCAAGATCACTTTGTTTGTTCTACCTCTCGGAAGAAAGGCAAAGATGTGTGTGGAACACACTTTATCCGTGCAATGGTATTGGAAAAGGGTGTACTGAAATTCCTGCAAATCCTTCTTTGGTACATATCCGATTGCGAGGACTTGTTCCGTGAAAAACTCGGCGCCAAGCGTAAAGAAGAATTCAAAAAAGAGCTGGCTGCAAAACGCAGACAGCTCACACAGGCACAGCGCAGAATCGAAGAACTCGACCGACTGTTCAAGCGGATTTATGAGGACAATATTTCGGGTAAGATCAATGACAGTCGTTTTCAAAAGCTATCCGTTGACTACGAAAATGAGCAAACGGAGCTGACGGAAAAGATGCTGTTATGGGAACAGGAAATCGCCAAGCAGGAGGAAGAAGCGGACAGCATCGAGCAATTCATCCGCAGGGCGAAGAAATATCCCGAACTGACAGAACTGACACCGGCAATCCTAAACGATCTTGTAAACAAGGTGTATGTGTGTGCTCCCGACAAAAGCAGTGGACACAGAGTGCAGGATGTACGGATCAGCCTTGCCTGTATCGGTTTCCTGCCCGAAAGCATTATCTCGGAAATGGTCAATCACGCAGCAGAAAGCAGAACAGCGTGACTTCACGCCACGCTGCTCCAGTTAAACATTATAAACCTGTCTTATTACGAACTACCTTCGGGGAGGTCTTTTAATATAATAAGGGTTGTTGAAATCAGTTCTCGCCGTCGCCGTTTATGGTCGATATCTCGGGGGTTATCTCTTCGAGAACATCGAGGACTATCTTCACGGTGTCGAGGGAGGTGAATATCGTCACGCCGTTCTGGACGGCACAGCGGCGGATCTCAACACCGTCCTCAAAGTGGACGCCGGAGAGAATGGCGCGCGTGTTTATAACATAGCTGACATAGCCCGCGCGGATAGAATCGAGAATCTCGGTGCTGCCCTCGCTGAGCTTGCCGCGCACGCGGGTGCGTATGCCGTGCTTCTTGAGGAACGCCGCGGTTCCGGCGGTCGCCTCGATATTGAAGCCGAGGTGATAGAAGCGCTTGACGAGCGGCAGAGCCTCTTCTTTATCTTCATCGGCAAGGGTGACTATTATCGTACCGTATTCTTTCATCTTGACTCCGGACGCCTGAAGAGCCTTGTAGAGCGCACGGTTCAGGCGCTTGTCGTAGCCTATCGCTTCGCCGGTCGATTTCATCTCGGGCGAGAGATATGCGTCCATGCCTGTCAGCTTCTCGAACGAGAACGCCGGGGCTTTGACATACCAGCGCTTGCCGTCGGGCAGGCGCATATCGGTTATGCCCTGATCGTGCAGGCTCTGGCCGAGCATGACCTTTGTCGCGATGCGGACAAGGTTGCAGTCGGTGGACTTTGAAAGGAACGGCACACTTCGCGAAGCGCGGGGATTGACCTCGATAACATAGACGCTCTCGTCGCTGTCAACTATAAACTGTATATTGAACAGACCGACTATGCCTATGCCGAGTCCGAGCTTTGTGGTGTATTCGGCTATCGTGTCTCTGACCTTCTGCGAAATAGAGAACGGCGGATACACGCTCGTGCTGTCGCCCGAGTGGACGCCGGTACGCTCGACGAGCTCCATTATGCCGGGAATGAACACCTCACTGCCGTCGCAGATGGCGTCTATCTCAACTTCCTTGCCCATAAGATATTTATCTATGAGCACGGGCTTGTCCTCATCGACCTCAACGGCGTTCTTGAGATATTTTCTGAGCATAGTCTCGTTAGCGACTATCTCCATCGCCCTGCCGCCGAGCACGAAGCTCGGGCGCACAAGCACGGGGTAGCCTATGCGCGCGGCAACAGCCGCACCGGTCTCGATATCCGTAACGGCCTCGCCTTTCGGGTTCGGGATGCCGAGGGATTTTATAACGGCGTCAAACGCGTCCCTGTTCTCGGCGCGCTCAATGGCGTCACAGTCGGTGCCGATTATCTTCACGCCGCGCCTTGCAAGCGGAGCCGCGAGGTTGACGGCAGTCTGACCGCCGAGGGTGACTATAACGCCCTCCGGCTTTTCAAGATGGACTATATTCATGACATCCTCTGTCGTCAGGGGCTCGAAATAGAGCTTGTCGGCAGTGGTATAGTCGGTCGAAACGGTCTCAGGGTTGTTGTTGATTACTATCGCCTCATAGCCGAGCTGCTGAATGGCATGGACGGCGTGGACGGTCGAATAGTCAAACTCAACGCCCTGTCCTATACGGATAGGACCTGAGCCTAAAACTATTATCTTCTTTTTGTCCGACACAACGGACTCGTTCTCGCTCGCGTAGGTCGAGTAGAAATATGGCACATAGCTGTCAAACTCACTCGCACAGGTGTCGATCATCTTGTATGTCGGGAAGATATCCTCTTTGCATCTGCGCTCATATATGCTGTCCTCGCTCTCTTTCCAGAGCTCGGCGATATACGAATCGGAGAAGCCGAGGCGCTTTGCCTCGCGCAGAAGAATGTCGGAGCCGGGATTCGCCTCCATCTCCCTCTCGAAGTCGACTATCTTCTTTATCTTGTCGAGGAAGAACATATCTATATGCGTTATATCGCAGATAAGCGACGGGTCAACGCCCATCCACATCAGCTGGGATATTGCATAGAGACGGTCGTCCGTGCCCTCTTTGATATATTCGAGCAGCTCGTCAACGCTCATATGCGCCGAGTCGAACTTCTCCATATGCAGGTGGTTCTTGCTCTCCTCGAGCGAGCGTATCGCCTTGAGCAGGCTCTCTTCAAAAGTGCGTCCGACGCTCATGACCTCGCCGGTCGCCTTCATCTGGGTCGAAAGCGTGTTGTGCGCGGCGGGGAACTTGTCGAACGGGAAGCGCGGCATCTTGGTCACGACATAGTCGAGCGAGGGCTCGAAGCAGGCAGGGGTGTTTGCAAGCTGTATCTCATGCAGATCCATGCCGACCGCTATCTTCGCCGAGACGCGCGCTATCGGATATCCGCTCGCCTTTGAAGCGAGGGCGGACGAGCGCGAAACTCTGGGGTTGACCTCAATGACATAGTAGCGGAACGAATGGGGGTCGAGCGCAAACTGAACGTTGCAGCCGCCCTTTACTCCCAGGGCGCGGATAATTTTGAGCGCGGAATCCCTGAGCATCTGATATTCTTTATTCGTCAGTGTCTGGCTGGGCGCGACGACTATCGAGTCGCCGGTATGAATGCCGACGGGGTCGAGGTTTTCCATATTACAGACGGTGATAGCGGTGTCATTCGCGTCGCGTATCACTTCGTATTCTATCTCTTTGTAGCCCTTTATGCTCTTTTCGACGAGCACCTGATGCACGGGCGAGAGCGCAAGCGCGTTCTTCATCATGTCGCGCATCTCGTCGGGGTCATAGGCAAAGCCGCCGCCCGTTCCGCCGAGCGTGAACGCGGGGCGCAGGATAACGGGATAGCCTATCTTCTCCGCCGCCTCAAGACCCTCTTCGATACTGTAGGTTATCTGCGAGGGGACTATCGGCTCGCCGATGCTCTCGCAGAGCTCTTTGAAAAGCTCTCTGTCCTCGGCGCGCTCAATGCTCTCGGCATCCGTGCCGAGCAGCTCTATCTCGCACTCCTTGAGAACGCCTTTCTTCGCAAGCTGCATCGCAAGGTTGAGTCCGGTCTGACCGCCGATGCCGGGGACTATCGCGTCCGGGCGCTCATAGCGGCAGATACGCGCGAGGTATTCGAGCGTCAGCGGCTCCATATAGACTTTATCGGCAATCTGCACGTCGGTCTGGATCGTCGCCGGATTGGAATTGACCAACACGACCTCGTACCCCTCTTCCTTGAGGGCCAGACAAGCCTGCGTACCCGCGTAGTCGAACTCCGCAGCCTGGCCGATCACGATCGGGCCGGAGCCGATCACCATCACTTTCTTGATATCCGTTCTCTTAGGCATTTTGACTCTCCTCCATCATTTTGATAAACTTATCGAACAAATAGGTGCTGTCCTGCGGACCGGGCGCGCTCTCGGGGTGATACTGCACGCTGAACACAAGGTCTTTCCTGCATCTGACTCCCTCGACGGTGTTGTCGAGAAGATTTATGTGCGTCACTTCGAGGTCGGTGCCCTCGACCGTTTTCGGGTCAACGGCGTAGCTGTGGTTCTGCGAGGTTATCTCTATCTTGTTGGTGTCGAGGTTCATGACCGGGTGGTTTCCGCCGCGGTGGCCGAACTTGAGCTTATATGTCTTTGCGCCGTAGGCGAGGGATATCATCTGATGTCCGAGGCAGATGCCGAAAATCGGATATTTGCCGCGAAGCGCCCTGACCGTGTTTATGACGGGAGTCACATCCTCGGGGTCGCCGGGACCGTTTGAGAGGAACACTCCGTCGGGCTTCATGAACTCAATTTCATCCGCCGGCGTGTCATAGGGCACGACAACGACGTTGCAGCCGAACTTGTTGAGGCTGCGCACGATATTGAGTTTCATGCCGCAGTCTATGGCTACGACGTTGAACTGCGGGTTCGAGGTGCGCGAATACCAGCGCTTTTTGCAGCTGACGCGGCTGACCGCATCGTGGGCGACGGGGGTATTTTTGATTATCTCCACCGCGACCTCAGCCGGGATATCGGGCGAGGTTATGAGCACGCGGCGCGAGCCCAAGTCGCGTATGCTGCGGGTGAGCTTTCTCGTGTCAACGCCGGAGATGCCGGGGATACCGTTCTCTTCGAGCAGCTCCGAGAGCGTCTTTGTGTATCTGAAGTTCGAGGGCATATCGTTGTAGTCATACACGATAAGGCCGCCGATGCTCAGGTTTTTGCACTCGAAATCGTCGTCGGTTATGCCGTAGTTGCCTATGAGCGGATATGTCATAACGACCATCTGATCGGTATACGACGGGTCGGAGACTATTTCCTGATAGCCGACCATCGAGGTGTTGAAAACTATCTCGCACACCCTGTCGGCATAGCTGCCGAAGCCGTATCCGTAGTACTCGCTGCCGTCCTCAAGGACGATCTTGCGGTCTATGAGTCTCATTTAAAAATACACTCCTTGATTTATCAGATAGAGCTTTTAAGTCTTTCGAGCACATCTCTGTAGCCGCCGAGAACATCGCCGAGGTCGCGGCGGAATCTGTCCTTATCGAGCTTTTTGTTTGTCTCCATATCCCAGAGGCGGCAGGAATCGGGGGATATCTCATCGCACAGGACAAGTCCCTCGTCGGTGCGGCCGAACTCGAGCTTGAAGTCGACAAGGCGCACGCCGCCCTTTGCGAACAGCTCGGTCATCAGCTCGTTTATGCGCTTGGACATGGCTCTGAGCTCGTCGAGCTCCTCCTGCGTGGCGAGACCGATGGCGGTTATCTGGCTGTCGTTTATCATCGGATCGCCGAGCTCGTCGCTCTTGTAGCTGAACTCAACGACCGTGTTCTTCAGGGGTGAACCCTCCGGCACGCCGTATTTCTTTGAAAAGCTTCCTGCTGCGATGTTTCTGACTATGACCTCAACCATAACGATCTCAGCCTTCTTCGCGAGGACGGTGGTTTCGTCGATGACCTTGAGAAGATGGGTCTTGACTCCGTTCTTCATGAGGTAATCAAAGATGATGTTGGAGATTGCCGCGTTGAGTTTTCCTTTTCCGGGCAGATCCTCTTTCTTGACGCCGTTGCCGGCAGTGGCGGTGTCCTTGTACTTGATGATGCAGGTACCGGGCTCCTCCGAACTGTAAACGACCTTGCTCTTGCCTTCATACAACTTTTCCATACCGCAGTTTCCTTTCGCTTTTCGTATTTTTATTTATTTGCTCCGCTCGGAGAGTTTCCCCTCAAAGCGGTCTTTGGTGATAACATCCGGGATAGGGGTCGGATAGACTCCGTTGAAGCACGCGCTGCAGAAGTTCTCGCTGCCTATCAGATTTTTAAGCTCCGACTCCGGCAGATATCCGAGGGAATCCGCGCCGATTATGTCGGCAATCTCCTCCACCGAGTGGTGGCAGGCGATAAGATTTTCGCGCGAGTCAACATCAGTGCCGTAGTAGCACGGATGCATGAACGGCGGCGAGGAGATGCGCATATGCACCTCTTTTGCCCCCGCTTCGCGCAGGAGATTGACTATCTGGCGGCTCGTCGTGCCGCGCACTATCGAGTCGTCGATGAGCACTATTCTCTTATCCTTTACGGATTCGCTTATCGCGCTGAGCTTTATTCTCACCTGATCGATTCTCTTGTCCTGACCGGGCGAGATGAAAGTTCTGCCGATATATTTGTTTTTTATGAAGCCCATTCCGTAGGGTATTCCCGACGCCTCGGCATAGCCCAAAGCGGCGTCGATTCCCGAATCCGGGACGCCCATAACAACATCGGCTTCAACCGGATGGGTCTTTGAAAGTATCGCGCCGGCATTTTTGCGCGCCGCGTGGACGGATACACCGTCAATGACGGAGTCCGGTCTTGCAAAATAGATATACTCAAAAATGCATGAGCGCCTCGGCTTTTCGCCGCAGTGATCCCTGTTCGAGCGCACGCCGTTTTCGTCAAAGACGAGTATCTCGCCGGGGAGTATATCGCGCTCGAATTTTGCGCCGACCGCGGAGAGCGCACAGCTCTCGGACGCGACGACATATGTGCCGTCGAGCGTCTTGCCGTAGCACAGCGGGCGGAACCCGTAAGGGTCGCGCGCCGCGAGCAGCTTTGCGGCTGACATGAGCACGAGGGAATACGCGCCCTCGAGCCTGTTCATCGCGCTGCTCAGCGCATTTTCTATCGAAGGACTGTTGAGGCGCGCCTGCGTGACGATATAGGCGATTATCTCGGTGTCGCTCGTCGTGTGGAAGATAGCGCCGCCGAGCTCAAGCTCGCTGCGCAGTTCATAGGCGTTGCTGAGGTTTCCGTTGTGGGCAAGAGCCATCTTGCCCTTCTGATGGTTGACCTCGATGGGCTGGCAGTTCGCTCTGCTGTTGCCGCCGGTCGTGCCGTAGCGCGCGTGGGCGACAGCCATCCTGCCCTGCGGGAACTTCATCAGGTCGTCGCGCGAGAAGACTTCGTTGACAAGTCCGATATCCTTGCGCGAAGCGAACACTCCATCGTCGTTGACGACTATGCCGCAGCTCTCCTGCCCTCTGTGCTGCAGGGCATAGAGACCGTAGTAGGCGAGATCCGCCACGGGACCGGGCTTGGGTGAATAGACTCCGAAAACGCCGCACTCTTCATGCAAGTTTGCCATAGGTATTTATTCTCCGATCTCAGATTTTTCAAGCGCTGCGGCTATAAAGCCTTTGAACAGCGGGTGAGCCTTGTTGGGACGGGACTTGAACTCGGGGTGATACTGCACTCCGACATAGAACGGGCGGTCGGAAATTTCGACCGTTTCAACGAGTCTGCCGTCGGGCGAAAGGCCCGAGAGGGTGAGTCCGTTCTGGGTAAGTATATCGCGATAATCGTTGTTGAACTCGTAGCGGTGGCGGTGGCGCTCGGAAATTTCGGACTTTCCGTAGCAGCGCTCCATTGTTGTGCCGGGCTTGATAACGCAGGGATATGCGCCAAGGCGCAGTGTGCCGCCCTTGTCTATATTATCGCTCTGACCGGGCATAAAGTCAATGACCTTGTTCTTGCAGAGCTCATCGAACTCGCCCGAGTGGGCGTCTTTTATACCCGCGACATCGCGCGCGTATTCGATAACCGCAATCTGCATTCCGAGGCAGATTCCGAAATAGGGAACATTGTTCTCTCTGGCATATTTCGCCGCGAGGATCATTCCCTCGATTCCTCTGCCGCCGAAGCCGCCGGGGACGATTATTCCGTCGAGGTGCGAGAGCTCCTGCTCGTAGTTCGCCTCGGTCAGATTCTCGGAATCGATCCAGTCGATGCGGATATGGGTGTTGAGAGTGTAGCCCGCGTGGCGAAGCGCCTCGGCAACGGACAGATACGCGTCATGGAGCTGGACATATTTGCCGACAAGACCTATCTTGACTTCCTTTTCGCGGTTCTTGATGCGGTGGACAAGCTCCGTCCACTCGTCGAGATCCGGTTCGGGAGCGTCTATATTCAGCTCGCGGCAGACGACGGACGAGAAGTTCGACTTCTCGAGCATCAGCGGAGCTTCGTAGAGATAAGGCAGGGTGATGTTCTCGATAACGCAGTCGGGCTTGACGTTGCAGAAGAGCGATATCTTCTTGAAGATAGCCTCCTCAAGCGGCTCGTCACAGCGCAGGACGATTATGTTCGGGTTGATGCCCATGCCCTGCAGCTCCTTGACCGAGTGCTGGGTGGGTTTGGACTTATGCTCGTCCGATCCACGCAAAAACGGCACCAGAGTGACATGGATAAAGAGGCTGTTCTCACGCCCCACCTCAAGAGATATCTGTCTTACAGCTTCGAGGAAAGGCTGGGATTCAATGTCACCTATAGTGCCGCCGATCTCAGTGATGACCACGTCAGCATCGGTTTTCTTGCCGACACGGTATACGAAATCCTTTATTTCATTTGTTATATGGGGTATGACCTGAACGGTCGAGCCGAGATACTCGCCGCGGCGCTCTTTGTTGAGCACGTTCCAGTATACTTTACCGGTGGTGAGATTCGAGTATTTGTTAAGATCCTCGTCGATGAAGCGCTCGTAGTGGCCGAGGTCGAGATCGGTCTCCGCGCCGTCTTCCGTGACGTAAACTTCGCCGTGCTGATAGGGGCTCATGGTGCCCGGGTCAACGTTGATATAAGGATCGAGCTTCTGCGCCGCTACCTTGAGTCCGCGCGCTTTGAGTATTCGTCCGAGTGACGCCGCAGTTATCCCCTTTCCGAGGCCGGATACGACGCCTCCGGTCACAAAGATGTACTTTGTCATTAATATCCCTCCGTATTTTATCCTTTTCTTTTTTATATACTTCTCCGGTTAAGGTTTCACACGTACTTTCATTATATCATATTATAACACACCTTCCCTGCCGACTTCTACGGTATTCTGTACTAAAAGCGAGTGCTTTGGAACCGAAAAATATGACAACGCGGTCAACTGCCCGCAAAACCCGATGAGATGTGGGACACTCGATTCCGAAAAAGCAAAAAGCAAAGGCGTCCGCCGATGGGGGTACTGTCCCCGGGGGAATGAACGCCTTTGCTCATTTGAGGCGTATTTTATCATATTAAAAGACCCGTGTCAATCGCGTAATTTATATGTATCGCACTTTATTTTCCGAAACGGCTGAGAGAAAAGAGCGCCGTCGAAAAAATTTTTCCGGCGCGAGTTCAACTCCGCCGCATTTTCTCAGAAAAGCGGTTACATCTTGCTCATAAAATCGCTCTTCAAAAAGCTTCGATTGCGGCTATTTGCACAAAAATAAAGAATTGTCCGAAAACGCCTTGACAAACGATTTTGCTGCGCGTATAATTCAGCGCATAAAGGCAATGGCGTCTTTGAACCGAACGGGTTCATTGACGCCATTTTTTATTTTTCGCCTTAAAATATGAAAAAGGAGCGCTAACTTATGAGCACAGTATCTGATTATTTCGGAAGTCTCGTTTTTGACGACAGAGTGATGAAAGCAATGCTTTCCGCCGATGTTTACCAGTCTCTCAAGAAGACTATTGACGAAGGAGCAAGTCTCAATAATGACGTCGCCAACGCAGTTGCCGCCGCTATGAAGGACTGGGCCGTTGAGCATGGCGCGACCCATTTCACCCACTGGTTCCAGCCCCTGACCGGCATCACCGCCGAGAAGCATGACAGCTTCATAACCCCCGCATCCGACGGACGCGTTATCATGGAGTTCTCGGGCAAGGAACTGATAAAAGGCGAGCCGGACGCATCGTCCTTCCCGTCGGGCGGACTCAGAGCAACCTTTGAAGCCCGCGGCTACACCGCGTGGGATCCCACTTCCTACGCATTTATAAAAGACAAGACCCTCTGCATCCCCACGGCGTTCTGCTCTTACGGCGGCGAGGCACTCGACAAGAAAACGCCTCTGCTCCGTTCCATGCAGGCTCTCAACAAGCAGGCTCTTCGTATTCTCAGACTCTTCGGCAACACCGATGTAAAGTGCGTGCGCACCTCCGTCGGCCCCGAGCAGGAATACTTTCTTGTTGGCAAGGCTCTCTATGAGCAGCGCAAAGACCTCGTCTTCTGCGGACGCACTCTTTTCGGCGCAAAGGCGCCCAAGGGTCAGGAGATGGACGACCACTATTTCGGAGTTATCAAACCGAGAGTCGCCGCTTACATGGCAGACCTCAACGAAGAGCTCTGGAAGCTCGGCGTTCTTGCAAAGACCGAGCACAACGAAGTCGCACCGTCTCAGCATGAGCTCGCACCCATATACACCACAACGAACATCGCCACCGACCACAACCAGCTCACAATGGAGATCATGAAGAGAACAGCTAGAAAGCACGGCTTCAAGTGCCTGCTTCATGAGAAGCCATTCGCTGGCATCAACGGTTCCGGTAAGCATAACAACTGGTCTATCTCAACAAACACAGGTGTAAACCTCCTCGATCCTGGTAAAACACCTGCTGAGAACGCTCAGTTCCTCCTGTTCCTTACAGCAGTTATCAAGGCTGTAAATGATTATCAGGATATCCTGAGAGCCTCAGTTGCTTCTGCTGGTAACGACCATAGACTTGGCGCTAACGAAGCTCCTCCGGCTATTATTTCTATCTTCCTTGGCGACGAGCTTACAGGCGTTCTCGATGCTATCGTAAACGGCGTTAAGTATGAGGACAAGAGAGTTGAGATGGAGATCGGTGTTGACGTTCTGCCACACTTCCCTAAGGATACAACAGATCGTAACAGAACTTCACCATTTGCATTCACAGGCAATAAGTTTGAGTTCAGAATGCCTGGTTCAAAGCTTTCAGTAGCAGGTCCTAACACAGTTCTTAACACTATCGTTGCTGACGTTCTCGATCAGTTTGCTGACGAGCTTGAAAAGGCTGACAACTTCCAGGACGCTCTTGACGATCTTATCAAGAGAACTATCAAGGAAAATCAGAACATCATCTTCAACGGCAATGGTTATTCAGACGAGTGGCCTGTTGAAGCTGAAAAGAGAGGACTTCTTAACCTTAAGTCAACTCCTGAAGCTGTTCCTGCATTCCTTGCACAAAAGAATGTTGACGTATTCTCTAAGTACGGAGTCTATACAGAAGCTGAGCTTCAGTCAAGAGTTGAGATCCTCCTCGACGAGTATTGCAAGACGCTCAATATCGAGGCTCTTACAATGATCGACATGGCTAAGAAGGAGATCCTTCCTGCTGCAGCTAAGTATATCAAGGATATCGCAAAGACTGCTGAGCTTGCAAAGAGCTGCGGTGCTGAAACTGTATTTGAGGAAGAGACCGTTAAGGAAATTTCAGCTCTCGTAACTGAGATGTACAAGGCACTTGGCACACTGGAAGCTGATGTACAGAAAGTACACTCTATCGAGGACACACAGGAAATGGCAAACTTCTTCCACGATACTATCTTTGCAGATATGGGTGCTCTCAGAGTTCCGGCTGATAAGATCGAAACACTGGTAGGCAAGGATTACTGGCCTTATCCAACATACAGCGATCTGCTGTTCTACGTTAAGTAAGGGACAATTCAAATTTTCAATATAACACGGACTTTATAACAAACTAACCACAGATCTACTACTTTGTTCCCCTACAGCCACAATAATATACAGAATGCACAATGAAGTGTATGACAGACCGAGCCGAATGGCTTTGGTCGTCATACACTTTTTTGTATTTTAGGAGGAAAAAGATATGACAAACACTGTAACAGTATTGGCTGAAAGCACAGGCTTCAGTGCCGTCAATACTATATGGGTACTGTTGGGAGCTGCACTTGTATTCTTTATGCAGGCAGGCTTCGCAATGGTTGAAACGGGCTTCACCCGTGCGAAAAACGCAGGTAACATAATCATGAAAAACCTGATGGACTTCTGTATCGGAACTCCGCTGTTTTGGCTCTTTGGTTTCGGTTTAATGTTTGGCGACGGAAAGTTCATCGGAGCTTACAAGGGAATAGCTGATTCAACATATGCCTCAGCTGCTCCAGACGGAGTGCCTTTCTTTGCTTTCCTTATCTTCCAGACAGTTTTCTGTGCAACAGCAGCAACTATCGTTTCTGGAGCTATGGCAGAAAGAACAAAGTTCATTTCTTATTGTATCTATTCAGCAATTATAAGCCTTCTGGTCTATCCTATCGAGGCTCACTGGATCTGGGGCGGCGGCTGGCTCGCAGACCTCGGCTTCCATGATTTCGCAGGTTCGGTAAGTATGACAAGAACGGCAAGGCAAAGGCTATCCCAGGTCACTCACTTACACTTGGCGCACTTGGCTGCTTTATCCTTTGGTTCTGCTGGTTCGGTTTCAACGGTGCGTCAACAACTTCAATGGAAGGCGACGCTATCCCGCTTGCAGGTAAAGTTTTCGTAACAACAAACCTTGCAGCAGCAGTTGCAACTATCACAACAATGATTTTTACTTGGATTAAGTATAAGAAGCCTGATGTTTCAATGACACTTAACGCTTCACTTGCAGGTCTGGTAGCTATCACAGCTCCATGCGACACAGTTTCACCAGTATCAGCAGCTATAATCGGTATCGTTGCAGGTATCCTCGTAGTTGTAGGTGTAGAGTTTATAGATCAGGTACTCAAGATAGATGACCCGGTTGGTGCTTGCGGAGTTCATATGCTCAACGGTATGTGGGGTACTATCGCAGTGGGTCTTTTCTCAGACGGTACTTGCGGTGAAAAGGGACTCTTCACAGGCGGTGGAGCACATCTCCTTGGTATCCAGCTTCTCGGTATGGTATCAGTTATCGCTTGGGTAGCTATCACAATGACGATCGTATTCCAGATCATCAAGCACACGATCGGTCTTAGAGCTTCCGAGCAGGAAGAGATCCTTGGTCTTGACGTTACAGAGCATGGTCTTGTATCTTCTTACGCTGACTTCGCACCAGCAATGTCACAGGCAATGCTCAGCTATACAAAGGACGACGCAAAGAGCGTTGTAAAGGTAGACAAGTCAACAGAGCCTGTAGTTCCTGTTGAGAAGGCCATCAAGGTAGAATCTTATGCAACAGACGCACCGTCTGCTGACGGCACACCTAAGATGACAAAGGTCGCTATCATCTGCAAGCAGCAGAAGCTCAACGATCTTATCACAGCTTTGGAGGACATCGACGTAACAGGTGTTACAGTAACGAACGTTCTTGGCTGCGGAATGCAGAAAGGACAGCCTGAGTATTACCGTGGTGCAGTTGTTGAAACAAATCTGCTGCCAAAGGTAAAGGTCGAAGTCGTTATTTGCAAGGTACCAACAAGAGCAGTTATAGATGCTGCAAAGGCAGCCCTTTATACAGGTCATATCGGAGATGGAAAGATCTTTGTATACAACATTGAGAACGTAGTAAAGATCAGAACGAATGAAGAGGGTTATGACGCACTTCAGGACGATTAAGCCTTAAAGATGACGGGTGACTACCCAATAAAATTGCCCCCATCCCACTTATAAATTATAGCTTGGAACCCGTGGTCGAGTAATTCGGCTGCGGGTTTCAAGTTTCTATGAGGGGGAGTATAAGTGAGGAATGAGGAGTGAGGAGTGAGGAATGGGCAAAGCCGACCAGAGTAAAGAACAAGCACAAAGTAAAAGTCAGCACCGAGCGGAGCGAGAGATAAAACGCAGGCGGGCGACCTCAGGTCGCCCCTACATATACATTGTGCGGTTCATTAGAATTTGTGCAATAAAACAAAAACAGGACAGCCCTCATGAGCTGTCCTGTTTGCGTTAATGCGAATTATTCTTCTGTTTCTGTGGTCTTGATGTGAAGCTCTTCAAGCTGCTTCTCGTCTACTGTGGACGGACAAGCACTCATAAGCTCGCTGGCGTTCTGTACCTTTGGGAAGGCTATTACATCTCTCAGACTGTCTGCATTGCAGATTATCATGGAAAGTCTGTCAAGACCTATGCCCATGCCGCCATGCGGTGGTGCGGCATAACGATAAGCGTCTACGAGGAAGCCGAACTTTGCTTCTATCTCTTCGTCTGTCATGCCCAGTGCTTCAAACATTTTCTGCTGAAGCTCAAAGTCTGTTATTCTCATTGAGCCTGATGAAAGCTCTGTGCCGTTGAGGACAAGATCCCACGCCTTTGCACGGACGTTTGCAGGGTCGGTGTCAAGATAGTCAAGACACTCCTCCATTGGCATTGTGAATGGGTGGTGCGCTGCTACCCATGTGTCGTTCTCGTCATCATACTCAAAGAATGGCATTTCTGTTATCCATACAAAATTGAACTTGCCCTCCGGGATAACGCCAAGACGCTTTCCGCAGATAAGTCTGAGTGCGCCCAAAGTTGGAAGAACTACCTTGTTCTTGTCTGCACAGATGAGGATAAGGTCGCCTTTTTCTGCTCCAACGGCTTCGTTTATCTTCTCAAGATCGCCCTCGCCAAGAAACTTCTTGAATGAGCAGTTTGGCTCGTCTGCCCAGCGGATATATGCAAGACCCTTTGCACCTATGCCCTTTGCGTGCTCAACAAGCTTGTCGATCTCTTTTCTTGTATATGTTGCCGCACCGCCCTTGACGTTTATTGCACGAACTGAGCCGCCTGCCTCAATAGCTGACTTGAATACCACAAAGTCTATATCCTTAACGGTGTCTGTGATATCCTGTATCTCCATGCCGAAACGTGTATCAGGCTTGTCAGAGCCATAACGGCTCATAGCGTCTGCAAATGTAAGTCTTGGCAGTGGGAGCGTTACTTCTACACCGAGTATCTCTTTGAAAAGCTTTTCGATATAGCCCTCAATACAAGCCTGGATATCCTCCTGATCTACAAAGGACATCTCAAGGTCTATCTGTGTGAACTCAGGCTGTCTGTCAGCTCTCAGGTCCTCGTCACGGAAACATCTTGCAAGCTGGATATACCTGTCATAGCCTGATATCATAAGGAGCTGCTTGTATATCTGTGGTGACTGTGGAAGTGCATAGAACTTGCCTGCGTGAACTCTTGAAGGAACGAGGTAATCTCTTGCACCCTCAGGAGTGGACTTCATCATCATAGGAGTTTCTATCTCAAGGAAACCATTGTCATAGAAATACTCTCTTGTTATCTGAGCGATCTTATGACGGGTGATGATATTCTTCTGAAGCTTTGGATTTCTAAGGTCAAGGTAGCGGTATTTGAGCTTCAGCTCATCGTTCACCTTATCTGAGTTTGTTACCTCAAACGGTGTTGTTTCAGCCTTTGAGAGAATTCTCAAGTCTGTTACGGCAACTTCTATCTTGCCTGTTTTTAGCTTTTCGTTCACGCTCTCACGAGGACGTACCATACCCTTTGCCATGAGGACATACTCGCCTTTTACAAGCTGAGCCTTTTCAAAAACGGCTCTGTCTGTTTCATCATTGAATGCAAGCTGTACAAGTCCGGTTCTGTCACGGAGGTTGATGAAGATAAGGTTGCCCATATCTCTTACTCTGTCGGCAAAGCCGCATACAACGACTTCCTGCTCTGTTTCAGGCACTTCGCCGCAGTAATGGGTCCTGCGTAAGCCCTTCATTGTATCAAGTTTCATTTTACATTACTTCCTTTTCTTTGGGTTTATATTGATAAATAATTATTCGTCGCTTTCGTCTGTTTTGCTGACGGCAGGCGGGAAGCTGTCGAGATATGCTCTGACGAACTTCTTCTTGTTGTCCCAGAACATGAGGAACAATCCCACGAGCCATATTGCGGCAAAGCATACTGCGCCTGTTTTCTCTTCCAGTGCCACAAGCATAAGGGTGAGGAAAAGCACAAGCACCGTCCATATGATGCCCACAACATAAGCATAGATAGGCTTTCTGAACTTGCCGTATATCCTAGAGCCGTTGGGGGTCTTTTCTACCTTGCCATAAAAGCCTGTTGAGCCGCCGTCACGCTTTTTAGCGGTATGGTGGAATATCTGAAAGCTTTCGGAGTCTGTGCGGTAGCCATAAAAAATGGTATCGTCACGGTGGTTTTTCATGAACTTGCTTTGGGAGAGAATGTTTATGGTGGGTCTATGCTCGATAAGGTCGCCGTCAAGCTTTCTGAGAACTCTTTTGGGCGAAAGTGAGGTCTCTACCTCATAGGTCATGGGTCTTATTGCAAGCATTATTTATCTTCCTTTTTATCGGGATAATCAGCAGGGTCAAAGACCTTGTCGTTTATCTTTATCTGTCCGCCTGTGTGGGTGTTGCAGAGCATACCATAGATAGTGCCGCATTTTGTACACCTGAACTGGTGGAAAAGCTTTTCGGCATACCACTTGTTGTCGTTATCCATTATCTTATCAAGTGGGCAGGTCTGATAGGTCATTTCAACTTCCCCTGCCAGCAGCATTCTTGCAAGAGAACCTATGCAGAGCATATATTCCTGCGGAGTGTGTATTTCTACCAGAGGTATTTTCTCGCACTGTTCACATCTCATTGCTTAGTTCTCCTTTCCGATAAATTTCTCTATATCAGCGTCGATATCCTTGAACATATCCACCATGAGGGCATTTGAAAAGTTCTCGGCAATGGTGTTGTCAAGCCTGATATCTGTCTGCTCGCCTGTTGCCATGTTTTTGAGCTTTGCAACGCCTGACTCTATCTCGTTGTCGCCAAGCACCATAACGAACTTTGCACCTGTTTTATTTGCATACTTCATCTGAGCGTTAAGTCCTTTGCCTATAAGGTCATATTCTACGAAACAGCCCTCTTCTCTAAGCTCGGAGGCTATGCCCATTGCCTTTTTAAGGGCGTCCTCGCCCATTGGTACGATATAAAGGTCGCAGGCCTTTGGCTCCATATAGTCGCAGCCCTGAGCGTCCATTACCATGAGAAGTCTTTCAAGTCCCAGACCGAAGCCGAGGGCAGGGGTAGGCTTGCCGCCAAGCTGCTCGATAAGTCCGTCATAACGTCCGCCACCGCAGACTGTGCCCTGTGCGCCTATCTCATCGGTGATGAACTCGAAAACTGTTCTTGTATAGTAGTCAAGACCTCTTACTATCTTAGGGTTGATGTCAAAGTCGATGCCCATTACTGAGAGGTACTCCTGAAGCTTCTCGAAGTGTTCTTTGCAATCATCACAGAGATAATCGAGGATAACAGGGGCGTCCTTGCCAAGCTCCTGACAGTGTTTGATTTTACAATCAAGTATTCTCATTGGATTTTTGTCAAGTCTGTCCCGACAGGTCTCGCAAAGCTGGTCTTTTCTTGCGGCAAAATACTCTTTCAGAGCCTTGCGATACTCTGCACGGCAGGTTGGACAGCCTATAGAGTTGATGTTGAGCTTGATGTTTCTGAGCCCTGCTCTGTCAAGAACGCTTTTTGCAAGTGAAATTACCTCTGCGTCTGCTCTTGGGCTTTCAGAGCCGACCATTTCACAGCCGAACTGGTGGAACTCTCTGAGTCTGCCTTTCTGTGTGTTCTCGTGTCTGAAACATGAGAGGATATAATAGACCTTCTGCGGCAGACCCTCGTTCATAATACCGTTTTCAAGAACTGCTCTCATTGCGCCTGATGTTCCCTCCGGGCGGAGTGCGAACTTTGAGTCGCCTGCTGCGGAAACTGAATACATCTCTTTCTGAACAACGTCTGTTGTTTCGCCAACAGAACGCACGAACAGACCTGTTTCCTCAAAAGTTGGTACTCTTATTTCTTTGAAGCCGTATATTTCGGCAGCTTCGGAAACTATCTTCTCTACAGTGTGCCACTTATAGACCTTTGAGGGAACAATGTCTTCTGTGCCTTTTGGCTTTTTAACTATCAATGCCATATAATAACGATCCTTTCTGTATTTTGTCTTGAACTTTTGAATACCGATATCGTTTAAATAGCTGTGATATCGGGACGTTGTTAATAAAATGGCGAACACAGTTCACCACTACATTAAAGAGCCTTGGTGCTGTAATTACAACGTTTCAAATTTCAAAATCGTCAATAAAACCTTTTTTTATATAATAACCGAATTTAAGACATTCGTCAAGTGCTGTTGTGCTGCCTTTTTCGGTCATTGACCAATTATTTCGCTGAGTGCTGCCACGGCTGGCGGGGCAGGGGATAATTTTCTGTGTGAAAAAATGCTCCGCAAGCTTTTTTGCGCGGCGCATATGATATGCGGTAGTGACTATAATAATGCTTTTGCAGTTTGGAAAATGCTTTTTTACAAGCTCGGCTGCGTTTTGCAGATTTTCCACGGTACTGAGCGACTGTGTTTCCGTGAGTATCGCACTGCGTGGTATGCCGCATTTTTCGGCAGCTATGAGCATAGCTTTATACTCAGCCATTTCCCCCAGCGAGGTTTTCTGCACTTTTCCGCCGCAGAAAACGAGTTTGGGGGCTTTCCCCTTATGAAAAAGCTTTGCCGCAAGGGGAACACGATAGTCGCAGGCTTTGCGGCTTCCCAGAACTATTATAACGTCGGCAGTTTCGCCTTTATAGTCAAGACCCTCGAAAAGAAGCTTGTCTACTATTTCGGGGGTGATGTTTTCTTTTGTTAGCTGGCTGGCTTTCATTGTTATACCGCCTTTGCTTTTTGGTGTGCTGAGATAAGATATTCAAGAGTGAGTGAGGAGCGAAAAAGCGGGACGTCGCATTCTTGTTTCACAGAAATTGAGCCGCTCCCCTACGGGTGGTGGATAAAAAAATAAAGCCGTCCCCTCGTAAGGGACGACTTTTACCGTGATACCACCCTAATTATCCGAACACTTTCGTGCCGGATCACTCTGACGCTTTAACGCAGCTATACGTCCGTTCTTGAACAAACGGAAGCTCCAAGGTGTCCTTCTTCCTGCCCTTTGTGTGAACCCTCTCACCAACGGCTCTCGCTGAAACATAAGAACGGAATACTCTCCCTTTCATCGCTTTTGTATATGAAATTTCAATTATATCTTTGTAGGATTAACGATATCTCTCCAGTCAAGATCGCCTCGCTCAAGTGCGTGGATAAGCGCTTCGGCAGTGGCAATATTTGTGGCTACCGGAATGTTGTGTACATCGCAAAGTCTGAGGAGATTCATATCATTAGGTTCGTGTGGCTTCACTGAGATAGGATCTCTGAAAAACAGAAGCAGGTCTATCTCGTTGCAGGATATTCTCGCTGCGATCTGCTGGTCGCCGCCCTGTGAGCCACTGAGATAACGCTGAACGTTAAGGCCTGTTGCTTCGGCTACCATTTTTCCTGTCGTACCTGTGGCACAAAGATTGTGCTTGCTGAGTACACCGCAATAGGCGATACAGAACTGTACCATGAGTTCCTTTTTTGTGTCATGAGCAATAAGTGCAATATTCAATGGAAACCCCCCGTTTATATATTAGTATATTAATGAACAAATAAGTTTCGTGATATAAAACAGCCGCACTATGCGCAGATATCCTCACGCACACGGCTGATAATATACTCAGACCTTGATGGAGAGGGGTATATGCTCGCCCTTTATTCTTCTTGAAATAGCAGAGAATGCAAGGAAGCCCATAGAGCTTGATGAAAGCGGCGCACCCTTTCCTGTTGCAAGAGGGATAGCACTGTCCTCAGGGATAACACCCAGAAGCTGAACGCCGACTGTGTCGATGATAGCGTCAAGGTCGTCCATTTCGTCAAACTCGAATATTCTCTTGTTTGCCTTGTTGATAACAAG
>OHUB01000257.1_pt1 | contig 29605 bp, 21 predicted proteins | sample 1579091 | NCBI WGS metagenome assembly OHUB01 (sample SAMEA3879566, study PRJEB24766) | human gut metagenome | biome: human-associated habitat; feature: feces | place: USA | collected 1985/1987
GGGCTTTGAATGCCGAGATTGGTATTTTATCTTATCTTCACTTTTGCATTCAAGCACTACGGAGAGGAAACGGGAATGGCCGCTGCCTTTTCCGGGAAAGAGGCCACTGCAAACTATATCTGTGCTTATGTGCGCGGGGTACTGCGGGGCGGTTTTCTACATACCACCAGCGAGCGGGGCGAGGGCTATATCGCCTATAAGCTGCCGAAGGAGAAGATGGGCCTCAAGACCATGTGGCCCATCGCCTGCGGAATGCTGCACAACTCCACCCTGAAGCGCCTTCTGCAATTTGGTATTGCCATCAAGCGGGGCGGGGCCTCCCTGTAAGACCGCATGGACAAGGAAAAGAAACCCTACATCTTCGTTGGACTTGTCTGTGTTCGGGAGCAGTATCAGGGGCAGGGCTATATGCGAAAGGTGCTGGACCTTGCCTTTGCCGAGGGCGACCGGCTGGTCGTGCCGGTGATCCTGGAAACGGATGCAAAAAGCAAGTGCGACAAATATGTGCATCTGGGTATGGAACTTGCCGGGACGCATGATCTTGGCACATATGGCAAGTTGTATGACCTGATTCAGTACCCGGAGCCGACCAAAGCAAACGAGACAGTGTGAGGAGAGGCGGCGCAATGAAGAAAGAAGAAACGAAACTGTTTATCCGCTGGTGCATACGATAAAACCAAAGGGAGTTCTGCCCGGACCTTCGTCCGTGACGGAACTCCCTTTTTTAGCTTTATAGAAAAACCATAAGTTATCTGCCACGCTCAGCGGAGCAAAAACCACACGCCCAGCAGAATCGCAAGGAAGATCAGGTTGGACAGGGTGAACAGCCCAAAATACTGCTTCTTCCCCTGTGGCAGCTCCCGTGCAATCTGCCGGTAGGAAATAAGACTGGCCATGGATGCGATCAAAGTGCCAAGACCTCCCAGATTGGTGCCGATGATGAGGGCTTGTGTCTCTGCCGTGAACCCGGATAGCAGCAGGGCGGCGGGAACATTACTGGTGACCTGCGAAGCAAGAACCGCCACCAGCACTTCCCGGCCGGTCAGAAACTCCTGCAGCCAGCCGGAAAAGGCCGGAATGCGCCCCAGATTGCCAATGAAGATGAAAAAAGCCACAAAGGTCAAAAGCAGGGAATAGTCCACTGCCCGTAAGGTGTGCGGGTCTGCAAAAAGAACGCAGACGAGTACAGCGGCAAAGGCAATGCCATAGGGCAGCACCCGGATCACGGACAGCAGGCAAACGGCAAACAGAACCAGATACAGCAGGATGATCTTCTGATCTCCCTGAGATGCAGAAGAAGAAACAAGCTCATCCACGGAGAGGGCGGCAGAGGCTTTTCGGCAGACCAGCGCTGCCCAAGCCAGCAGCAGGAGCAGAGAGACCAGTGTGTAGGGCAGCATAAGTAGCACAAATCCCCCGATGCTCATGCCGCTTTTTCCGTAAAGATAGAGGTTCTGCGGGTTGCCGATGGGGGTCAGCATACTGCCAAGGTTTGCCGCAATGGTTTGCATACAGACCACCGGGATCAGAAGGGAACGGCGGACATCCGCTCCCAAGCGACTCAGGACCACGAACGTAAAGGGAACGAAGGTCAGCAGGGAAACATCGTTGGTGATGAACATGCTTCCGAAAAAGCACAGCCCGACCAGTAGCAGCGTCAGCTGAAAGGTGCTGTGGGTGCGAGACAGCAATGCCCGTCCCAGGCTATCAAAAAAGCCCTGCCGCCGCAGCCCGGCCATGACCGTCATCAGGGAAAACAGGATCGCCAGCGTGCGCAGGTCGATGTAGCCGAGATACTGCGCATCCGGCGGAACAAAGAAGGCGGAGACAACGGCCAGCACAGCGGCCGCGGTGAGGACCGTTTCCTGCTGAATGAATTGTTTGAGTAGTTTCATAGAGACACATCCTTGTAGTTGTAAAGGCTGCCCTGCTACGGTGCCGGACGGCCTTTTTTCGTATTTCAGAGCAACAGCTCAAACAACCCGATCATCAGCGGCATGGTCAGGATGGAAAGCAGCGTGCTCAGGACATAGATCGCACTGGAATGAGAAGCATCCCGGTCATAGAGCTGTGCCATGGAGGTGACTGTTGCACAGGCGGGGGTAATGGCAGAAAGGTAGACCGTCATCAGGATGGACTTGCCGTCCGGGACCCAGTGGGAGGCTTGAACTGCCCAAAGCAGCAGAACGATGACCAGCGGAACACCCAGCAGACGCAGAAATACCGGCAGATAGTTGCGCGGGGTGCAGAAAACCTTTTTCAGGGGCACTTCCGCAATGGCCATGCCTGCCAGCAGCATTCCCATGGGGCCAATCATATTGCCGACACTGCTCAGTGTGCTGGTGATTGGGGTAGGCAGCGAGATGTGCAGCAGGTACAGCAGAGCACCGGCTGCAATGGCAATCAGATTGACATTGGTAAGGAGCTTGCGCCATTCCAGCCGGGCAGACCCCTGCAGGCAGGCACTGGCATGGGTCCAGAGCAGCACCAGCTGTACAATGACAAAGGCGCAGGAGTAGACAACATATTCCTCCCCCAGCAGGGCCTGCACGATGGGAATGACCAGCGCGGCGGCATTGCTGTAAATGATATTGACCTGCTCCACGGCGTCCAGCTTGAGAGACTTGCGGAACAGCGCATTCAAAAGCAGAAATACAACGTGCATTCCAACGGCGATGCCCATGGAATAAAGCAGCCCGGTACGAATCTCCGGTGTATCCTTGATCTGAAAGGCGTTCAGAACGACACAGGGCATGACCAGATAGACAAAGACCACAGACAGCACCTTACTGTCCGATGCCTTCAACAAGCCGGTTTTTACAACGGCATATCCCATCAGCAGAATCAGAAATAGCTGCGCGATCTGCTGCATCAATAAAAGGCTGATTTGCATTTGGATCTCCTCTTTTGCAATTCGTTTTTGCAGCACCATCCTACTCCATTGGCGGGACATCGTCAAGAGAAAACAGAAAAAATGCGATCAGAATAAGAGAAAAACGGATGGCTCCGCAGAACCATCCGATAAAACTGGTATCATCAGTCTTTCCGATACTTATACGCACCCTCAATGGCGTGGATCAGCTCCACGATCAGAGATTCGTACCGCCTGCCAATCACTGTAAACAATTCCGTAAATTAAGCTATGGCCGTTTCTATCGCTTCGATGCGTGAACCGCTATCTCCGCTACTACCTGCTGGAAGCCGCCAACTCCGTGAGAAGATGCGACTCCGAGTTTCGGCGTTACTATGACCTCAAATTCAAAGAGGTCAACAAGTGCAAAGCACGGAATGAGATCCAGGAGCTGATTCGGGCACAGAAAAATGTGGAACGTTTTTTTGCAGAGGAAAAGGACACCACCGAGAAAATCCTGACCTGCTAAATGAATATCGCCGAGGATTCTTCCCATGTTGGGAGGTATCTTCGGCGGCTTTTTGTCAAGCACTAATAATAGAAAACTAGTAGCCTTTACAAGCAAAATCTCTTGAAACGCATCCGCGATAATGTTACAATCATGCTATATAATGGTATAGATTCAAAAAAGCTGTTGACAGCATAACGAGAATGATCTCGCAATGACCTTTCTGAAACCAGTGGAATGAAAATGAAACCGGAATGAGCCGTCTGGGGCGGAGAAAGATTGGAAAAGTGGAGAGCAAGATCGGTGTTGGTTCCACATTTACTGTGACCATTCCCTGCCGCATTGCATCAAAGGATGAAGCACAGGTAAAACGAGATACCACTATGACGGCACAATGCCACGGAAGAATTAAGAAAGGATGCGCAGGGGACTATGACGATCCAGGAATGCTATAAGAAAATGGGTGCAGACTATGAGGATGTGCTCAAGCGGTTGTACAGTGAGGGGATGATCCGTAAATTTGCCAGAATGTTTTTGGACGATGACAGTTATCCAAAGCTGGAGCGGTCATTAAAGGAAGAAAATGTAGAGAAAGCATTCCGTGCGGCACACACGCTCAAGGGGGTATGCCAGAACCTTGGCTTTACCAATCTCTATCAGCCCACCTATGAGCTGACCGAGGTGCTGCGTGCGGGTACCCTGGAAGGCTCAAAGGAATGGTTTGACCGTGTGACAGAACAATACAACATCACGATAGATGCTATCCGTGCGGTGCAGTAACGCAGGCTGCCCCCACAGTTTTCCGCCCACCATGTGCGTTGATACAGAAAGCCGAAGCAGCTAGCCGCAAAATGGCAGCTGCCGGATATCATCACCTGCTGCCGCTTCTCGCTGCACGATGCGGCTCCCTTGCCCACCGATTACGCAAGCTTTGTTGCGGCCTGTCAGGCATCAAAAATAAAGCACCCACAGCAAGCTGCTCACCGGAGGTCTAAAACCTCTGCGGCGCTTGCTGTGGGTGCTTTTCGCTGTTTATTTCAGTACGTCTGTAAGGACCTGCAGCAGGTGCGGAATATCCAACGGCTTTGCAATGTGACCGTCCATCCCGGCTTTCAGTGCATTCTGACGGTCTTCCTCAAAGGCATTTGCCGTCATTGCAAAAATGGGGATGCCAGCCTTTGCAGCATCCGGCAGGGCACGGATCTGCCGCGTTGCCTCGTAGCCGTCCATCCTGGGCATCTGGATGTCCATTAAGATCAGGTCGTACTGCCCGGGGGCCGCCTGCTTCATCTTCTGGACGGCGATCTCACCATCCTCGGCAGTGTCCACCACAAAACCCGCTTCCTTCAAGATCTCCTGCGCAAGCTCACGGTTCAGCGCGTTGTCCTCCACCAGCAAAAGTTTCTTTCCCTTGAGATCGGCGGCATTTAGCTGCGTTGGTTTGCGGGCAGGCTCTGCACAGAACGGTTCTGCCAACACTCTGCGCAGCTCGGAAAGGAACAGCGGCTTTTCGCAGAAAGCGTCCACTCCGGCCGCATCCCGATCTTGGACAGCATGGTGCTGACGCTCAGGCAGGTGTCGGTATCGTCGTCCGCCACCAGTGCCCGCAGCCCTTCCAGCTGCGGGAGCTGCCTGGGCTCTATCTTTTGTCCGCTGAGTGCGAAGCAGAGATCCACGATGAACTCGCTGCCCTTGCCCGGCTCGCTTTCAATGGCGATGGTGCCGCCCATCAGGTCCACAATGTTCTTGGTGATGGACATGCCCAGGCCGGTGCCCTGAATGCCGCTGACGGTGGAGCTTTCCTCCCGGCTGAACTCCTCGAAGATGTGCTTCTGGAACTCTTCGCTCATGCCGATGCCGTTGTCCTTGATGCGGAACTCATAGCAGACGCAGCCCTTGGGCGCACCGTTCTTCTGGGCGATGCGGATGCTGATCATGCCGCCTGTGGGAGTGAACTTGATGGCGTTGGACAAAATGTTCAGCAGGATCTGGTTCAGCCGCAGCGGGTCGGTGATGATATCCTCGTTCTCCACATCCATGGTATCGATGAAAAGCGACAGCCGTTTTGCCGAAACATTGGGCTGGATGATGGAGCGCACATCGTGGACGAGATCCGGCAGATGCACCGCTTTTTCTTCAATTTTTACTTTTCCGCTCTCGATGCGGCTCATATCCAGCACATCATTGATGAGGGAAAGCAGGTGTTGGCTGGAGGTGGAGATCTTTTTCAGGTAGTCCAGCACCTGTTCCTTATTGTCGATATGGGTCGCAGCCAGCGAGGTGAAGCCAATGATGGCATTCATGGGGGTGCGGATATCGTGGCTCATATTGAACAGGAACTCCCGCTTGGCACGGTTTGCCGCCCCCTCGTGCTGGAGCGCGATCTCCAGCTTGCGGTTCTGTTCCTCCAGCTGGGCCTGATACTTTTTCTTCTGTTCTTCTTTCTGCTGTTCCATCTCCTGCACAGAACGGCGGCGCAGTACCTGAAGGATCATTACAAGCAGGATGTAACCGACCAGCGCCATCAGGATCAACGGAAGTGATTCACGAAAGACCGATCCTTCATCTGTATACGCATAGAGATCAAAGGATCTTCCATGACAGTACATTCCAAAATAGCAGCCGGAGCCGTTCCAATCATGGGTATGGGTCAGCGTTTCGGCGGTTCCGACTTTGCGGATCTCCTGTACCAGCGGGCTGTCCGTAACATCCTGCCCGATCAACTCTGGGCGGTTGGAGGCAATGACCTGATTGTTCTGCACGATGAACAATGTGCCGCTGGTTTCTACCGAGTAGCCGTCCAGTACGCTCTGGATGGACAAAGCCGTTCCTTCTATAAATTCTGCCGGGGTATAGCGGTAGGCAAGCAGGATCACATCTTTGCCTTTTGCCCTGTGTGCCGCAACATCCACAGCAGACCCATCTTCCAGCAGGACCCGCTTGAGGTAGGTCTTTTGCGGGTGAGAAGAAACGTCCAGAACGGTATCATTTTTGAGCTGCTCTCCAAACCGGGCATAGCCGATGCCGTTTGTTGTGGATTCGCACAGAAGCGTACCGTCCGGGGCCAGAACCGAGATCCCTGTGAGCCAGAGCTTCTCCGTTTGCTTTTTCAGGCACTGCGGATCGGAGAGGTCCAGCGCAGGGTCCTGTGCCAGCTGATGTACCGATACCGCCGTGCGGCGGAGCGCTTTGGCAGCAACGATATCGTTGTACTTTTCAAAGCTGGTGGACTGCGATTTGACAAAATCAAGGGTCTGGCAGAAACGTTCCTCCGCTGTGCGCAGTGCCCGCCAATCCGAGAGAAAAACGATGCCGGTCATAAAAAGCACACCGACGATCAGATAGATCCCCCATCTCCCTGCATCTGAAAGGGTTCTGTTTTTATGCGCCAATGGTGTCCACCTCCAGATACTGCGAAGCATTTTCAAGGTATCGGCCAATGATCCGCTCTAGCGTGCCGTCTGTGCGCATCTGCGCAAGAACCGCGTTCAGCTGGGTGTCCAGCCCGCGGCTGTCGTTTTTGGCAAAGGCGATGCCCAGCCCGGTGACCAGCAGCGGTTCTTCGAGGATACGGAACTCCACGGAATGGTCCTTCATGTATTGCAGGATGCCTGTCTCATGGGCAGCGATGGCATCCACATAGCCGCAGGCCATCATCGCGTACTGCACGTTGCGGTCTTCGATGCTGAACACCTCCACCGTCTGCGGGATCCGCGGATCGGAGCCGCTGAGAAAAAGTTCCTCCGGCTTGCCGGTGCTCTGCACGGCGATGGTCTTTCCGGCAAGGTCGCTGAGTGTCCGGATGCTGCTGTCGGCATCCACAGCAGCCACCTGACGGCTCACCATGTAGGGGCCCGCCCAGCGGTAGATCTCCTCGCGTCCATCCATGGAAAAGCAGCCCCAGATGCAGTCGATGGCACCGCTTTCCACCAGATTTGTTTTTTGCTCCCACTCGATCGATTCAAACCGGGCAGCATATCCCATGCGGCGGAATGCTTCGGTGGCAATCTCCACGTCGATCCCGGCGGGAACACCGTCATTGTTCAGATAGATATAGGGCGGGTAAGTATCGCTCCCCACAATGATCTGCGGAAGACCGCTCTCCTTCGCGTCCGTTCCGCCGCAGGAAGTCAGACTGCCAACAGCAGCCGATGCCGCCAGCAGCGTGCAGCCGTGCAGAAATGCACGGCGTGAGATTCTGTGTTTCATTCGGGCTTTTTTATTCTCCTGTTTTTATTGCATCCGCTGTTCAGTTGTGCTGCTGTAATTCTTCTTTCAGGTCGGACTGGATATTCGTCAGACATTGCAGCAGCAGCGGGTTGAACGCTCCACACTCGCCGTTCAGGATCATCTGCATGGCTTTTTCGTGGGAAAAGGCTTTTTTGTAGCATCGTTCGCTGGTCAGTGCATCGTATACGTCGGCCAGCGAGACCAGTTGTGCGCTGATGGGGATCTCGTCGCCCTTCAGTCCATCCGGGTAGCCGCGCCCATCCCAGCGTTCGTGATGCCAGCGGGCGATCTCGTAGGCCGTTTGCAGCAGCGGCTGCTCGGAAAAATTATCCAGATCGTACAGTATCTGGGCTCCCAGCATACTGTGGGTCTTGATGACCTCAAATTCCTCCGGGGTCAGTTTGCCAGGTTTGTTGAGAATTTTTTCATCAATGCCGATCTTGCCGATGTCGTGCAGGGCAGAGGCCAGCGGGATCATATCCTGCTGTTCCGCAGTAATAGAGTATCTGCTGCTGATTTCCAGCAGACGGTGGAGCAGCATTTCTGTGATGATGCGGATATGCCGCACATGGAGACCGCTTTCGCCGTTGCGGAATTCTACGATATGGCTCAGTACACCTACCAACATATCCGTATTGTTTTCACGGGCACGGATCTGGTCTGACACCATCTGCACCAGCCGCCGCTGCTTGGCGTACAGCTTGATGGTGTTGGTCACGCGGCGGTATACGATGCGTGCATCAAAGGGACGATTGACATAATCACTCGCCCCCAGCTCATAGGAACGCCGGATCGCCGCATCAGAGTCCTCGCTGGAGATCATGATGACCGGGATGTCCTCGATGGTGTGGTTGGCGTTCATGGCCTTGAGCACCTCGAAGCCATCCATGATCGGCATGTTGATGTCCAGCAGCACCAGTGCGATGTTCCCGGCCTCCGCCTGCATTTTTTCCAGGCATTCTTGTCCGTTTTCTGCTTCAAGAATGCTGTAATCGCCGCCCAGGATCTCCTTTAGTATCATGCGGTTCATTGCGGAGTCATCCACAAGTAAGATCTGCGACTTCTTCTGTAAAAGTTTTTCCAGCGCTGCAAGACTATGCCCCGGAACCTCCACCATGACAGCATTCTTGCGGCCCTTTGCCTGATACATCAGCCGGTCTGCCCGGCGAACCGCATTCTCCATCGGGTCGGTGATGGCCTGCATCGTTCCGCCGATGCTCAGAGAAACACGAAAATGCGGATAGCCGGGTACGGATGCCATCTGCGCGGCAGTGCAGATCTGCTCCAGCTTGCCTTGCAGGATGTCGCTCGGAATGCCGGGCAGCACCAGCAGAAATTCATCCCCGCCGTAGCGGATGAGCAGATCGGAGCTGCGGATGCAGGACTGAATGGCGTTTGCCGCTGCTTCCAGCGCCAGATCTCCGGCGTGATGCCCATAGGTGTCGTTGCAGATCTTGAAATCGTCCACATCCATCAGCGCGATGCCTGCGGGGCCGACGATACGGGATGCGATATCCTCATAGTAGCGGCGGTTGTACGTGCCAGTCAAGACATCGTGGTAAAGTTTTGCACGGTAGCTCTCTGTTGTTTCTTGAAGCTTTTCCTCGGTTTCGGCCTGCATCTTTTCCATGTTGGAGCGCTCGAACTGCCTTTGCAGGTGACCGATCAGCAGAATGTTCGCAGCGATACCAAGGCCGATCACGATGAGCTTTTGAAGGTTCAAAGAGGTGTAAAGAAAAAAGCTGTGGTCGGTAGAAAAGAAAAACGCGGAGTATAGGAATGCAATGAGGCCGCTTACGATTCCTGCTGCATAGCCGCATTTCACGAGCACAGCAGAAAGAACAACAAAAAGCACGATATTTGGATTTGGAATATGAAAATTCCAGACGATCAGGCAGGCGCTCAATTGGGCAAGTGCCGATAGCAACATAGGCTGAATTTTATTTGGCTGTTGTTCCATACGCAATACCATCCAATACTTTGATTCATCATGATTGCTCTCTCACAAAAAAGAACTGGGCCGCAAATGGGCGGCCCTGCTAGGTCGTGGGTGTCGGTCATCTGCGAAAACGCGCTAGTCCGCTATTTATTGTCGGGGGGATAACGCGGAAGCGCTTCACCGTCTGTTCCAGCGCAGCGATATCCACAGGCTTGGACAGATGCTCGTCCATGCCGGCCTCCTTGCTCTTTTTCACATCCGCAAGGAAGGCGTTTGCGGTCAACGCTTGCGGCCTGTCCGCACTGGATCTTGTTCGGATTCTCCTATAAAAGTAGTGACATTATATTCTAGCATTCTGTTAAAACCGTTTCAAGCTTATTTTGAATTTCTTGCGATAATTCAGATGCGTTTAAACCTCTAAAAAATGCGATTTGAGCAAAAAAACGGATGGCTCCGCAGAACCATCCGCTAAAACTGGTATCATCAGTCTTTCCGATACTTATATGCACCCTCAATGGCGTGGATCAGATGATAACGGAACCGAGCCTGTTGGGGCAAGTCCCTTTCTGCTCGTCCGGTTTCCCAAAAGCCAGCGGGGGCTTTTCGGCTTAAGCAAGGATCCCGGTGGACTGCAAAAACAGCACCAGCATCATCACCGGAGCAACGTATCGGATCATCACCCGGTAGAGTTTCTTGCGGCGGAAGGTCTCGCCGTTGCGCTGCATCTCGTCAATGACGTAATCCGGTGTCATGACCCAGCCAATCAGGATGGTGGACAGCAGGGCAATGAAAGGCATCATAACACTGTTGCTGACATAGTCCATGATATCCAACAGCTGACCCACCGATCCGTTGGGGAGCTGTACTTCAAAATAGAAGATGCTGTAACCCAGCGCAATGATGGCGGAAGCGGCCAGATAGATGACCGCCAGCACAAGCACCGTCTTTTTGCGGCCCGAGTGGAAGATCTCCATGCAGTTGGCGGTGATGGATTCCAGCACCGAGATGCAGGAGGTCAGGGTGGCAAAAATGGCAGTGACAAAGAACAGGATGCCCACGAACACGCCCGCCTTGCCCATGGCGTTGAATACCTTGGGCAGCGAGACGAACATCAGGCTGGGGCCTGCGCTCATGCCCTCGGTGCCAGAGAAAACATACACGGCGGGGATGATCATGGCACCGGCCAGCAGGGCTACGCCGGTATCGAAGATCTCGATCTGATTCACCGCTTTGTTCAGGTCTACGTCCGGTTTGACGTAGGAACCGTAGGTGATCATAATGCCCATGGACACGCTGAGGGAGAAGAACAGCTGGCTCATGGCATCCAGCAAAATCTGCAAAAAGCGGCTGACGGTCAGCCCTTCCATGTGCGGGGTCAGGTAGTAGCGCAGACCCTCCAGACCAGTGCGCATCTGGCCGGAGGCGTCCTCGTGGCGCAGGGTGAGGGCGTAACCCGCAATCACCACCACCAGTACCAGCAGAATGGGCATCATGTAGCGGGACACCCGCTCAATGCCTCCCTCCACGCCGTTGTACACGATGAAAGCAGTCACGCCCATAAACAGCAGAGCAAACACCACAGGGGAGACCGGCGAGGTGATGAAGCTGGTAAAATAACCGTCCTCAGCAGCGGCAGCAGACTGTCCGGTCAGGTAGACAGCCGCATATTTCGTGATCCACCCACCGATGACGGCATAGTAGGTCATAATCAGAACTGGCACCAGAAAGGTCAGGATGCCGAGGAATTTCCACTTGGGGCGCATCGTCTCGTAGGCGCGGATGGCACTCTGCTTGGTGCGGCGGCCAATGGCGATATCCGAGGTGAGCAGTGTGAAACCGAAGGTCAGCACCAGCATCAGATACACCAGCAAAAACAAACCGCCGCCATCCTTTGCGGCAAGGTACGGGAACCGCCACAGGTTGCCGACACCAACCGCACTTCCGGCGGCAGCAAGGACAAATCCGATTTGTCCGGAGAAACTGCTTGCTTTCTTTTCCATGATTCTGAAACTCCTATCCATATTTCCTATTGTAATATAGTATAACATGAAGTATCATATCAGTAAACCGAATAAAATTACTGCGACCTATAAATTTTACTTATGGAGTATTTGAGATGCGGGAACAGAAAGACCGATACGAGATATTCTTGAAAGTGTGCGAAACGGGCAGCTTTTCCAAAGCAGCGGAGGCACTGAACTATACCCAATCCGGCATCAGCCAGATGATAGCGGGGTTGGAAGAAGAACTGGGCGTGAAGCTGTTCGCCCGCATCAACCGGGGCGTGACACTGACCGACAACGGGACACGTCTTTTGCCCTACGTCCGGGAACTGGCCAACCAGAAGAACCGGCTGCGGCAGGCTGCGTTCAATATCAACCACAAGGTGGAGGGCAAGCTGCGGGTGGGCAGCTTTTCCAGCATCACAACGCTCTGGATGCCGGAAGTGGTGCATTATTTCAAGGAGAACTACCCGAAGGTGAGTATAGAGATCCTGGACGGCAACTATGATGAGATCCGGGAATGGATCATCCATGGGCAGGTGGATTGCGGTTTTCTCTCATCCATTGTGGCAGACGACCTGAAATTCTACCCGCTCTGGGACGACCCGTTGTGTGCCGTGTTCCCGGAGGGGCATCCACTGGCTGCACAACCCAGCGTAACGCTGTCGCAGCTGTTTCAGTATCCGCTCATCATTGAAACGCCCGGCTGTGATAATGACATCCAGCACCTGATGCTCAAATGCCCGGTGAAGCCGAATATTTCTTACAGCTTCCGGGACGATACCCTCATCATGGCGTTCGTGCGCAGCGGGCTGGGCGTGACCATCTCACAGGAGCTGGTGATGCAGGCATTTGGCTGCCCCGGTGTGGTGTCCCGTCCGCTGGAGCCTGCCTGTTGCCGGACATTGGGACTGGCGTTTTCCAAGACGGCAAGCTCGGTGGTGAGCCGGACACTGCTGGATTATTTGCAAAATAAAATGGTGTAAGTGAAATGCGGACGAAATTATGATAAAATAAAACAAAACGACAATCGAAAAAGGGGAAAAGCAAAATGGAAAGCATGGCAAAACAGTACTTAGAACAGATCAGCCGTGATTTACAGGATCAGAGGGCGGCTCTATTTGTAGGGGCAGGGTTCAGCCGGAACGCCGACAAGGTGACCAGTGATGTACCGGATATACCGCTGTGGGGAGACCTAAAGCGGAAATTTCAGGAAAAGCTGGGTAGCACAGACGAGTCCGACCCACTAGTGCTGGCAGAGAGCGTTGAACTGGTATATGACCGCAATGAGCTGGACCGACTGCTTCTGGACAGCTTGAGGGATGCCGATTACCGCCCCTCGCCACTGTACGAAAAGTTACTGCGTCTGCCATGGACCGATGTTTTTACTACCAATTATGACACTCTACTGGAGCGGGCCGGGGAGAAGTTGACTGAAAAGACATTTCAGATCATCACCAACAAGAATGATCTTATCGGCAGTTCCGGTAAAACACGGCTGATAAAGTTGCATGGCTCCTTTCCATCCCAGCGACCCTTCATTATTACCGCTGAGGATTACCGCACCTATCCCCAGAAATTTGCTCCATTTGTCAACACGGTGCAGCAGTCTTTGCTTGAAAACACCCTCTGCATGATAGGCTTTTCTGGCGATGACCCGAATTTCAATAGCTGGGTTGGTTGGATTAGAGATAATCTCGGAGAGGACAATGCCCCTGCTATCTATCTTTTGAACTTCAAGCCGGTGTCGGATGCTCGGAAGCAGTGGCTTCATCGGAGAAAGATTATTGCCATCGACCTGTCAGAACTCTTTCCGGAATACAAAGAGGATCCCTATGCACTCTATGAAAAAGTTCTGGATCAACTTTGGGAGCAGTATAGCTCTTCCCGGGAGACCGGACAGTTCTGGCCTATCCAAAGTCTTTACCAAGGCAATGGGCTGATGTCCTTGAAAGATGCTCTGCCTATCCTGCGGAAAAATCGGGAAAACTGCCCCAAAGTGCTGACCCTCTCGGCCAGGAACCGAGAGGAACTGGACATGGTTTTATCCGATGCAGAGCGGGTGCTTGGGGCACATTGCCGACAGGAAAACCCTGACCCAGCGGAAGAACTGTACTATTTATATGAGTACAATGCACTCCACGAAAAATCGATGCTGACCTTGTTTGCCTCGGAGAGAAAGCTCTATGCGCAGGTTCTTGCCCGGCACACAGCAGAGAAAAGCCCGGAAAAATGCGATATCCTCTTCACCCTTCTCCGGACAGCTCGGGAGGAAGGCGACATTGACGGATGGAACACACAGTATGAAGAACTTTGTGCCTTGAACTCCCGCCTGACTTCAGAGCAGAAAGACCGATTGCAATGGGAAAATTGTCTATTTCGACTCTCCCGATATGAGTTCTGCATGTTGAAAGAGGGGCTGAGAAACTGGCCGGTCTCCCCAGATCGCACCCTTTGGGCTCTGCGCAAGGCTGGACTTTGCGCAGAAGTAGGAGACTATGAACAGGCGGAAAATCTTTTGCAGGAAGCTTTGCAAAATCTGCGGCATCGGCTGGCTCGTCAGACTAGGCCGGACCGTTATCTGCTCTCGCTGGAAAGCCCCATGATGCGGCTCCAAAGTTTCATCGATCAGGCGGCATGTCGGGGTGGCTGGGAAGAAAAGCCGTCCAAGACAGATTGGACCGCTGCAATCTTCGTGGATGAGCGACACCGAGCCCGCCACAAAGAGTATGAGGTGGATTGGGACGAACTGAATCGGTCCTTCTGCTCCCGGATGGAAAACAAATGGGTGCCTTTCCAGACGCAACAGAAAAAAGCTACTTTTGATTTTGGAGTGGTGCAGTCCTCACTTCATTTTGGTACAGATACCGAGCGGATGGAAGCATTTCGGTTTCTCCGTTTCCGGGAGGAGACTGGCATCCCGTTCCAACTTGGAAAAACCGATGGTAATGTGAAAGCGGCGTGTGGTGCAGCACAGCGGATTGCTCTGTATTACCCGGAGTGGGCCATTCTTACTGCAGTCCGGGCAAAAGCGAATGAAGATCAGCTTTCGGCCATCCTGCCCCGGAGCGTGCTGAGCGTCTGGACTCAGGAGGACACGGACAAAGCCTGTGATTTTTACATGGGAGCAGTCCAGCGCACCGAAGAGAAACTGCTGGGAGTCAAACAGTTCTGGGATTCCACTTTTGCGTCCCGAACGGCAACGGTTCTGCCGATAGTGCTGTCGGAACTGTGCTGCAAATGCTCCGAGAAAACGATGCCTCATCTGCTGGGCTTTTTGGAAAAACTTTACTGTTCTCCCCAAAAGATGCACTATATGCAGGCAAAGCTGTTGATGAAGAGACTTTTGCGTTTTTATCCAAAACAGCTTCGATCGGAACTGTTGCAAACACTGCTGACCTTTCCTCTGCCCGATGTGGAAAGGGTTAGGATAGACCAGGATTTGCCCGACCCCTTCAATGCGCTTGAAACCCCTTCCAGTGGATATGATGTCAGCACAGAGACTGCTTACCCGGAGATTGAAAAATTGTTCGGGCTACTGAGTACCGATAAGCGGACCAGTGCTCTGGAACGGCTGCTCCACTGTGGGGCTCATGGGTTGCTGACTGTAGAGCAAAAGGAGCGTCTGGGAAAACTTATCTGGAACGGTGGAGTCCCAGAATTGCCGCGAGATTGGTTCATCACGGTCTGTCTTCATCTGCCAATTCCACAGCAGGAAAATCGGCTACGGGTCGTGTGTGCAAAAATTACTGAAAATGTTATTGCACAAGCCGATGGCAACATGCAGATGAACCGAAACAGCAGGGTTTTACAGGAGATGCAGAATGTCCTTTATTTCAAGGCGGATGCTTTTTCTCCGGAACAGATTACAGCGATTCTGACAGCCTGTGCCAAAGACATTGCGGTGGTCGCAAAGCAGATGGATCGGGAGGATGACTGCTATGGTCGGAACGAACAGGCCGAAGCTTACATTTATCGGAATCTGCACGCCCTTTGGCTGTTGACATCCTTTTCCAAAAACTGGGTGCCCACCGAAGTGGATAAGACAGCACTGGCCGATATGCTGAATCGGTGCGGGGAGGTCGGTCTTAGTCACCACGGTGCAAAGCGGCATTGGTCTGCGTTGCTGGATTGGGATACTGTGACGGAAAAAAATCTGGAACGAGTAATGCACTCTGCGGATGAACAGACGGCCTTTTATGGGTATCATGTTTTTGCAATCGCAATGGAAAACCCAGAGAAATCTCTTCTGTCCGAAGAAGAACTCCAAACCGGGATGGAAGTTACAGCACAGCAGATTGCATGGGGTGTACCCAAACGGCTTGCATCGGCATTGCAAGCGGCATCTTGTGCGGCAGAACGGCGGCCAGACCTGCTGACCGAGCGGTGTACAGAGCTGGTTTTGACCGGCCTTGCGCAACTGCTGGATGAGACCTGCATCACATCGGAGGATACCATGAAAATGGCTTCTGAAAAAGGTAATATCCGCAGCGAAGCTGTCTGCCTTGCGGCAAAACTTGACGAAAAATCTTCCACAGAGGAAGGGCGCGAGACACTGGAGCGTTGGCGTGCGGTGAGCTGTGACCCAGAGGAATTCGCCGAGATCCGCACAGCACGATGAAACTGGAACAAAAACATTCCCCATAGAATCCGGAAAAGCTAGGTCTATGCGGGTGGTGAGGTATAGCTGTTCTGCTTGCTGCCGGACATTGGGGCTGGCGTTTTCCAAGACGGCAAGCTCGGTGGTGAGCCAGACACTGCTGGAATATCTGAGATCCACCCGGCAGCGAAAGGATACACCGCAGATAAAATAAGAACAAAGAGCGGAGAACGGTATAAAAGCCGCTCTCCACTTTGCTGAATGGAGATGTGCAGTTGGAACAAGAGGACAATTCCCTGTTTTTCTTGTAAGAGTACGGGATTCATGGTATCATAGAGGCAATGAAAAGTCCGTGCATGGCTACGAGAAGGGAGCGGCAGAGATGAAAGACATGAATATTCCTGTTGGAGTTTCGGACTTTGAGAAGATTCGGAATGGCGGATTTTATTATATTGATAAATCCGGCTTGATTACGCGAATTTTGAAGGAAAAAGCGGAGGTAACACTCATTGCTCGTCCCCGCCGCTTCGGTAAGACGCTGGGCATGAGTATGCTGGAAAGTTTTTTTGACATCCGCAAAGACAGCAGAAAGCTGTTTGATGGGCTGGAAATTGCAGAAAACCAAGCATTGTGCGATGAGTGGATGAACCAGTATCCGACCGTTTCCATTTCATTCCGGCAAATTGATGGCTTGAATTTTATGGATGCATATCGGCAGCTTGTCTATGAAATTGCTCTTCTGTATCAGAAGCACACATACCTATTGGATAGTCAGGCAATAAGCAACCAAGAAAAATCTCTTTTTCAGCAGATAAGTGATCGAAAAGCGGAAAAGACGGATGTGATGCGCTCTATTCAATTTTTAACACTGCTGTTAAATAAGCATTACAATAAAAAAGTAATTCTTCTTATTGATGAGTATGATGTTCCTATAGCAAAAGCGAACAACAATGGTTACTATAATGAAATGCTGGATGTCATGAAAGGCTTGATGCAGGCGCTGAAAGACAATCAGGCACTTCAATTTGCAGTTGTTACGGGCTGCTTGAAGATTGCGAAAGAGAGCATCTTCACGGGAACCAACAATTTCGTATCGGATACCATCACAAACTCACGCTTAAGTGAGTATTTTGGGTTTGTGCAGAGCGAAGTTGACCAGCTGCTAAAGGATGCTGACCTGACGGAACAGGCTGACAATATCAAGAAATGGTATGATGGATATCATTTCGGCGATTTTGATGTTTACTGCCCATGGGACATAATGAATTATATGCTGGAACTGCAGCGCGATCCGAAAGCTAAACCAATCAGCTACTGGAAGAACACCAGCGACAATGCTATTATCCGCTCTTTTATCGACTATGCCGGCAGTACGATCACAAAAAAACTGGAAACGCTGATGGCTGGCGGCTGTATCGTTGAGCGTGTGGATGAAAACCTGACCTATGATTATCTGCACTCCTCGGAAGATAACCTCTGGAGTACGCTGTATCTGACAGGATACTTGACCAAGGCGCGCGAAGAGGATTATCAAGGTGAACTGCCGGACGGGATGGTCGCTTTGATGATCCCGAATGCAGAAATCAAAGAGATTTTTGAAACGACTGTTATCAAATGGTTCGATGACAGTACGAAGAAGTGGAATCGGAATGCCCTGTTTGATGCAGTCTGGAACGGCGACAGTGAGGGCATTACTAAAGAGATGAATGCGCTGCTCCGGCGTACCATCAGCTACCATGACTATCGGGAGGACTTCTATCACGCTTTCCTTGCGGGCATCTTCACAGGTGCCGGATATATGGTGGATTCCAATAAGGAGCATGGCGAAGGACGAAGCGATGTGGTCGTTTATGATTCCATCAACGCTCGTGTTGCGATTTTTGAAGCAAAATATACGAAAACATTAGGAAATCTGGAGAGTGAATGCGAAACGGCTTTGCAGCAAATAGATGATCGGATGTACGCAAAAGAGTACGAGGATGACTACGATCAGATCCTTTGTTACGGCATTTCGTTCTTCAAAAAGCGTTGCATGGTAAAGAAAAAGTGAGTCACTTGCAGGCTTTCATTTGAATCCTGCATCATAAGAACCAAAACCGCGGGCTGTCCGAAGCAAAAGCTTTTGGATAGCCCGCGGCTGTTTTAAGAGAGAAAAACAGTTTATCCGATTTGTTGAGATAATTCGCTATCCGATGAAGTATTAGAAGTAAAATAGGGAGAAAATCCTACAAGTCTCAAATTGGTCCACAAAACCGACCGAAAACCTTGTAGGGCTTATTTTTTGCACTTTTTCAAATTTATATGTGAACGAAGCGGTATAGGACTTGACATTGTGCAGAATTTATGGCCACTATACAAGAAAGTGACCGCCCAGTGAAAGTGTGTTTACAGAAAGATAAGAGGCATCCGACTCAGAATCGGGTGCCTCATTATGTCATGCAAAGTTTTCCTGAATGATCTTTCCCCAAGGCAGCATCTGGTCGAAACGCTCCGGGTGGGGCAAAATCTCCATGTCAGGCAGATTTTCAAAAAGGAACTACTATAAACTACTTCATTCCCCTTCTTTTTCGCTGTTTACGATAGCCTGCACCTTGGTGGGCAGACCATAGATGCTGATGAAACCGGTGGCATCGCTCTGCTTGTAGTCGCCGCCTGCGGCAAAGGTGGCAATGTCCTCCCGGTAGAGGGAATACGGCGACCAGACACCGGCGTTGATGAGGTTGCCCTTGTACAGTTCCAGACGCACCTTGCCGGTGACATGCTCCTGTGTGGAGGTGACAAAGGCACTCAGAGCTTTGCGCAGCGGGCTGAACCACTGGCCATCATACACCAGTTCGCCAAAGGTGATGGCCAGCTCACGCTTCTTGTGGGCGGTGAGCTTGTCCAGCGTCAGAGTTTCCAGCACTTCGTGGGCTTTGTACAGGATGGTGCCGCCGGGGGTCTCATAGACGCCGCGGCTCTTCATGCCCACAAGACGGTTCTCCACGACATCGTACAGGCCGATGCCGTTGCGGCCGCCGATCTCATTCAGCTTTGCGATGATGGCAGCGGGCTTCAGCTTCTCGCCGTTCAGAGCCACAGGCACGCCCTGTTCAAATTCCAGCTCCACAAACTCGGACTTGTCCGGTGCGGTCTTGGGACTGACACCCAATTCGAGGAAGCCGGCCTTATCGTACGGAGGCTCGTTGCCTGGGTCTTCCAGATCAAGACCCTCGTGGCTCAGATGCCACAGGTTCTTGTCCTTGGAGTAGTTGGTCTCCCGGCTGATCTTCAGCGGGATGTGATGAGCCTCGGCATAGTCGATCTCTTCATCGCGGCTCTGGATGTCCCACTCACGCCACGGGGTGATGATCTTCAGATCGGGTGCAAAGTGCATGATGGCCAGCTCAAAGCGCACCTGATCGTTGCCCTTGCCGGTGCTGCCATGGCAGACGGCGTCGGCACCCTCGGCGCGGGCAATCTCCACGACACGCTTTGCCAAAATCGGGCGGGCAAAGCTGGTGCCCAGCAGATAACCCTCGTAATCTGCCCCGGCCTGCATGGTGGGAATGACGTAATCCTCCACAAATTCATCGGTCAGGTCTTCGATGTACAGTTTGGATGCACCACTTGCCTTGGCGCGCTCTTCCAAGCCTTCCAGCTCACCCTTCTGCCCCACATTGCCGCACACGGCAATGACTTCGCAGTTGTTATAGTGCTCTTTCAGCCACGGGATGATAATCGATGTGTCCAGACCGCCGGAATATGCCAGCACGACCTTTTTGACCTCAGACATAGGAACTGCCTCCGTTCAAACCAACTTATATACTTTTCGATTTCCCTCGTGCAATTTCATGATTGCAGTGTCCAGTATACGGTCACTTGAAAAATGTGTAAAAAGTGTTCTGCATATAGCAGCAATATGAAAGCAGTATTTCACAGCGGGGCATTATGAATCTATAATAGGTAGTTGGAAATAAACAGAAAGAGGGTCTTTTTGATGGCAACGATATTTCCAAGAGAAGAAAAGGCAGAGGCACTGTTCGGGGAGATCCTGAAAAATCCAGAAGCCTGCCACCGCCTGATGGATACCTTCAACGACTCGCTGGATATGGCAGACGTACTGGATGCGCCGGCCGTGAGTGCACAGCAGTTTGCCGCGGCGCTGTTCAATGCCTACGAGAACAAGGATCTGTCTGCCTTTCTGATGGCGATCTGCCAGCACAGTATGTTTGACCTGCTACGGAACGCTGCTCTGATCCCGTTCAAATTCAACGCCGATGGTCAGCCGAACCCGGTGATCCTGACGGATGATGCCGGCGTTCTTTTGCCGAACAACAAATTTGCCGTGAGCAGCAAAGTATACGACCGGTTCATCCGGGTGTTCCAGAAGCAGGAAAAGGTAAAAATGTACCTTGCCAGCGGCTACTGCAAGTATCATGGCTACGACGAAGGCTCGATGGATGTGGTGGAGTACCACTACAACCAGCATTTGGGGCTGCTGCTGATCTACGAACTGCCGGACACCGTGAAGCAGAAGGTAACGGAAGCGGAGGCCTACTCCACCGTCTGGGATATCCAGGTGAGGCTGCAGCACGCACTGCCCCGTTCCGTGGTCTACTATGGACAGGATACGCTCAAGGACGGCGGAACCCGCTACGATGAACTTGGCGTTTTTCTGCCGCTGGAACACTTTGCCGACCGGCTGGAACGCCATGTGGAAACTGCTACCAAGATCGTTTACGGCGAGTAAACGCCCTGTAAACGAACTCCCTTTATAAGTGCATTACAGCAAAACAAAACGCAGCGAACCGTTAAAAGATTCGCTGCGTTTTGCCTTATAAGGGAGAATGGAAATGCTGCACATCAGGTGCAATAACGGAAAGTTTTGTCAGTGATAATACGGGCGAAGATCAGCCCTAACGGCAGTGCCACGATGATGAGAATGGCATCTGCAAACCATGTGGCGGAGTCCATCAGAGACAGGATGCCCAAATTATAGATGGCACGGTAGAAATACAGTCCCGGTACCATGATAACGATGGACGGCACGGTGACGGAGATGCGGGGATAACCGACGGCGCTCTTCAGGCAGGAGGCCAGCAATCCGGACAGCAGTGCGCCCAGAAACGCTGCAATAGCGGGCGGAAAGCCCGCAAGGCTCACCAGCTCCAGCCGGAACGTGTTCGTTACCGCACCGATAAGGGCGGCGCAGACTGCCAGGTTCCGGGGACTGTTGAACATGAGCGAAAAGCCGAACACACCGCCAAAACTTGCCAGCAGCCGGAACACGATCTCTTCCGGGAGTGTTAGGCTCAGGGCAGGGAACTGCACCGGCTGCAAATGCAGCAGCAGTGCCATGATCCAAGCCGTCATGGTTGCCACCAGAATGATGAGGACGGCGTAGGCCAGACGTTCCAGCCCGGAGCGCATATCCAGCTTGGCAAGGTCGATGCCGCTGGTAATGAACGGAAAGCCCGGAATGATGAAGAGCATGGAGCAGATATACCCCGCCTCGTGCTGCGCCGATACGGCAAACAGCACCTCTGCCAGCTTCAGCAGGATGGCATACACGAGGCTTGCTGAACAGACCGATGCCGTAATGCCCAGAAACAGGGTGAAATGGTGTTTTGTCAGCTTGCACCGTACAAAGTTGCCGATGCCTGCACCGCAGAAGGCACACAGCATTTCCACAATGCCGCCGCCAAGCAGAAAGGTGAAGCAGCCGCAGGCCAGTGCGGCTGCAAAGCCCAGTGCGATGGGCGAATACAAGCCGTGGATGCGCTCGATCTCATCGAGGTGGCTGTGCAGTTCTTCGCCGGTCATAAATTTTCCTTCCCGGTCGAAGTCGTTGACGAAATGCTCCAGTCGGTTCAGCCGGGAGGTATTCACGCCCGTATTTGTCAGACAGAGTGACTGGGTATAACACTGGTCACCATCAAAGCAGGTGAACTCAATGGACAACAGGCCGATGTCCGCTGTTGTTGTGACTCCCAGCTCCCGCGAAAGGGTGTTCATGGAGCTTCGGACACGCCATGCGCCGGTACCGCATTCCAGCAGTATCAGCCCGGTGCGTCCAATGACGGAGGCTTTTTCCACAAGCCCCGCCTCGGTGATGGAGATGCCCTTGCTGGCCGACGCATAGTCGTGCCAGTAGACTTCCATGTGATTTTTGATGATCTCACTTTGCCGCTGTCCCATACCGGAAAGCCTCCTTTGTGATATGGGAATACCGCAGTCCATCAAGACTGCGGTGCTATTATAAAAGAATTTGCAGCGTGGGTAAAACGTATCTTGAATATGCCTGCAATGCGGATCCGGTATCGCAGAAAAAACTTGTGTTTTTGTTCCATCTGCGATAGGATGATAAAAAGCCATCGGGAGGGATCCGCTATGACCTTGCAGCAGCTTCGTTATGTTACCACCGTAGCCGACACCGGCACGATCAGCCGGGCGGCACAGCAATTCTATATTTCACAGCCCAGCCTGACGAATGCCATCCGAGAGTTGGAGCAGGAAGTTGGGTTGACCATTTTTCACCGCACCAACCGGGGTGTGGCTCTGACTCCGGAGGGAGAAGAGTTTCTGGGATATGCTCGGCAGGTGCTGGCTCAGATAGAACTCATCGAAGAGAAATATCTTGGCTCGGCCCCGGTCAAGCATCAGTTTTGCGTGTCGGCCCAGCACTATTCCTTTGCCGTGGAAGCCTTTGTGGAACTGTTGAAAGAATACGGCGGAGAGGAATACGATTTCCGTATCCGAGAGACGCAGACCTACGAGATCATTGAGGATGTTGCGAAGCTGCGCAGTGAGGTGGGCGTGCTCTATCTGAACCACGACAATGAAACCGTTCTGCGCAAAGTCATCCGAGAACATGATTTGATTTTCACGCCGTTCTTCACCGCAAAGCCCCACGTGTTCGTCAGCGCAGCCAGCCCGTTGGCGCAGAAAAAGGCTTTGACACTGGACGATTTGAAGCTCTACCCGCGCCTTTCCTATGAGCAGGGGGAGCACAATGCGTTCTATTTTTCGGAGGAGATTTTGAGCACTCTGGACAGCAAAAAGGACATTCTGGTGCGAGACCGTGCAACTCTGTTCAATCTGCTGATCGGTCTGGATGGTTATACCATTTGCAGCGGCGTCATCAGCGAGGCACTCAACGGTCCGAACATCCGTGCCGTGCCGCTTTTGGTGGATGATTCCATGCAAATCGGCTATCTGACCCACAAACAGGTGCAGCCCGGACGATTCGGAAAACAGTATATTGCGATTCTAAAAAAGTATACAGAGCAGGTATAATTTCAAGCTATATCAAAGCGCCTGTATTTCGTATTTTACACAAACCCACTCCTGCGGTATACTGTTGCCATCAAGCAACGAACAGGAAAAATGACGTATAGAGAGGGTTTTGCGATATGGCAGAATTGAAATCACCGTTCCGTTATGACTTTGTGGGCAGCTTCCTGCGCCCCCAGCGCTTGAAAGAGGCACGTGCCCAGTTCAAGGCCGGCGAGATCGACCGTGCCGCGCTGACCGCTGTGGAAAATGAGGAGATCACCCGCCTGATCGAGAAGCAGAAGCGTGCTGGTTATCACGCCATTACCGATGGCGAGTTTCGCCGTAGCTACTGGCATCTGGATTTTATGTGGGGGTTCCACGGTATTGATGAAGTGGAACTGGATCACGGTTATTTCTTCCACGGTGAGGAGACTACCCATGGTTCCATTAAAGTGAGTGGTAAGATCAGCGGTGAGAACCATCCTTTTGTAGAGCACTACAAATTTGTCAAGCAGTTTGAGGATGAGAAGTGCATCGCTCGCCAGACCATGCCTGCCCCGGCGCAGCTATTGGCCGAACTGTACCGTGAGGACAATGGCAAAAATACGGATGCTGTTTACCCCGACCACGAACAACTGATTCAGGATATTGCTGCCGCCTACCGCACCGTCATTCAGGAGTTGTATGCCGCTGGCTGCCGCAATATCCAGTTTGACGACTGCACATGGGGCATGATCGGAGACCCGAATTACCAGAACTTCCTCAAGGAGAGCAATACCAAAGTGGAGGATGTGGCCGCAGAGTACCTGCGTCTGAACAATTTGGCACTGGAAAACCGCCCGGAAGGTCTGACAATTACCACGCATGTCTGCCGTGGGAACTACCACTCTACTTGGGCCAGCGAGGGCGATTACTTCACCATTGCGCCTTTCCTGCTGGCACAGGAAAATGTAGATGCGTTCTATCTGGAGTTTGACGATGCGCGTTCCGGCAGCTTTGAGCCGCTGAAATATGTGGCCGATGGCAAAAAAGTGGTGCTGGGTCTTGTCACTACCAAATCTCCTCGGTTGGAAAATAAGGATGCCGTCATCGCCCGCATCCGCGAGGCAGAGAAGTACATTCCTCTCGACCGTCTTTGCCTGAGTCCGCAGTGCGGCTTTGCCTCCTGCGAGATCGGCAATAAGCTGACCGAGTTGGAACAGTGGAACAAGCTCAAACTGGTCAAGGAAATCGCTGAGACCGTCTGGGGTAAATAAGAAGTATGACCGGCAGTTCTTTGAAAACAGAGAACTGCCGGTTTTCAATATAAATTTATCTTGCAATTCTGCACAAGTTATGGTATATACATTATACGAAACATTGCCTTGATGAACGCTTCACCGTTCAATGATGTATAAATGGGAGGTGCCCGCCATGACTGCCGTGATCTACGCCCGCTATTCCAGCGACAACCAGCGCGAAGAATCCATTGAAGGCCAGATTCGTGAATGTACGGCCTATGCCGAAAAGAACGGCATCACCATCGTCAAGCACTACATTGACCGTGCCATTTCTGCAAAGACGGACAACCGCCCGGAGTTCCAGCAGATGATTAAGGACAGCGATAAAAAGCTGTTTGACATCGTGCTGGTCTGGAAGCTGGACCGCTTTGCCCGGAACCGCTACGACAGTGCTCGGTACAAGACCCAGCTGAAGAAGAACGGTGTCAAGCTCATGTCTGCCACCGAGATCATCTCCGAGGGACCGGAGGGCATCATTCTGGAATCGGTGCTGGAAGGTTATGCCGAGTATTATTCCGCTGACCTGTCTGAAAAGGTCATTCGTGGCATGACCGAAAACGCACTGAAGGGAAAGTTCACTGGCGGTGCCATTCCCTTTGGCTACATCATCAACGCAGACCACCGCTTTGAAATCGACCCGTTGACTGCTCCCTTTGTGGCAGAAACCTTCCAGCGGTACAACGATGGCCAGACCATGCGGGAAATTCGGGATTGGCTGAACGAAAAGGGCGTCAAGAACCAGCGTGGCGGGCTGATGACCTTCAACACCATTCAGCATATGCTGAACAATCGCCGCTACATCGGGGAGCTGAAATATCGTGATGTTTTGATTCCCGATGCGATTCCCTCCATTGTGTCCGCAGAGCTTTTCAACGATGTGCAGGAAAAGATCGCCAAAAACAAAAAAGCCCCTGCCCGTAGAAAGGCAGAGGATGACTACCTGCTCACCACCAAGCTGTTCTGCGGCTACTGTGGGGCGTTGATGTTTGGCGAAAGCGGCACAAGCCGGACGGGTGAAGTCCACCGCTACTATAAATGTGCCACTGCCAAAAAGCACAAGGGCTGCAAGAAAAAGACCGTCCGCAAACAGTGGCTGGAAGATCTGGTGGTCAACCAGACCATGCAGCTTGTGAAAGACGATGCCGCTATGGAATCCATCATCGCCAAGGTGATGGAACTGCAAAACAAGGAGAATACCAACATTCCCCTCTATGAGAAGCAGCTCCGGGATGCAGAATCCGGTATCCAGAATATGCTCAATGCGATTCAGGCCGGTATCCTGACCAGCTCCACCAAGGAGCGGTTGGAGCAGCTGGAAGAAACCAAGCGTGAGCTTGAAGCACGCATTGCGGAAGAAAAGCTGGCGAAGCCGAAAGTGACCGAAGAATTTATCAGGTTTTGGCTGCTGCGGTTCCGTAAGCTGGACATGAGCCTGAAAGACCAGCGGCAGGCACTAGTGGATACCTTCATCAATGCGATTTACCTGTATGATGATAAGGTTTTGATAACCTTCAACTATAAAGAAGGAACACAGACCGTCACCTTTGGGGAAGCGGCAGAAGCCGCATCAAAGGGAAATGGTTCGGATTTGGATTGCTTTACTGCACTCTTAAACGACAGCTTTCAAAAAGGCTGTCGTTTTTCTTTTTTGTATCCGTCCTTTTGGAAACACTCTTCTCTGCGGATAAGAGGACTTGAACAGCAACAACGACGACCGCTGCCTGCGGCAGAAACAGGGAGGAGTTGTTGGGGCCGCGTTCTGCTTTTTCAAAGCCCCGTCAAGGGGCTGCGGAAAAATCAGCAAACGCAACCCGCACGGCCCTGCCGCAGGCGGGGCAACAAAAGCCCCAGTGGGGCTTTTGTTAGTGTGCGGTTCCTGGACCCGTAGGAATGTCTACCGGGAGGACTGCCGCTGATTTGTTTTTCCTGACGCTCTCCCCTGCGGATCAGAGGACTTGAACAGCACGGCCCTGCCTGCACTTACTTGCCCGGATGCCGGATGCGGCAGTCATCCGACTCCCAAGGGGATGGTATCGTAGCCTTCTCCCCCGGTTACGGCACAAAGAACCGCTCCATGTTGACGTGTTCCATCCGCAGCAGTTTTTCCTTTTTGTCGATGCCGCCCGCATAGCCGGTCAGGCTGCCGTTCGTTCCGACGACCCGGTGGCATGGGATGAGGATCGCGATCCGATTGTGCCCGACGGCACCGCCCACTGCCTGTGCAGACATGCGGAGCTTCCCCTGCTTTTCCGCCAGCTGCTTTGCCAGCGCACCGTAGGTCGTGGTCTGGCCGTAGGGGATCTGCAGCAGCAGCTCCCACACCGCCTGCCGGAAAGGCGACCCCATGGGATGGAGCGGCAGGGTGAAACCCGGCTCCCGGCCGCTGAAATAGACCTCCAGCCAGCGCTCTGCCTGCTGCAGGATGGGCGTTTTCTGCGCCGTGTGGTCCGGGTCCAGACCCTCGGCAAAATACGGTTCGCCGTCGAACCAAAGCCCTGTCAGGCCCACATCATCTGCCGCCAGCAGGATGCCGCCCAGCGGGGAATCGTAATGCAGTGTGTACATCATAGCGGATACCTCTTGCCGGTTCTCTTTTTGATGCCCTGATTATACCACGCTTTTCCCCGCAGGGGGAAGGGAATTTTCCCAGCAAAAAAACGGGAGGCCGCCCCAGTCGTTCGACGGAGGCGGCCTCCCGGCCTTTTATTCGGTTTTACTGTGCGCTTGCGTAGTTGGCTGCGCTCTCACCGGCGATGCGGCCAAAGACCACAAAGTCGGCCACGGCGGTGCCGCCCAGACGGTTTGCACCGTGGACGCCGCCCGTCACTTCACCGGCTGCGAACAGGCCGGGAATGACAGTGCCGTCTTCCTTCAGCACTTCGGTGGCGCTGTTGATGGTCACGCCGCCCATGGTGTGGTGGACACCGGCGGTGACCTTAATGGCATAGTAGGGGCCATTGTTCAGCGGGTTTGCAAAGCTGGTGCGGCCAAAGTCGGGGTCGTTCTTGGCCTCAACATAGCCGTTCCAGGTCTCCATGGTGTTGGCGAAGGCAGCAGGATCAACGTCCAGCTCCTTGGCCAGCTCCTCGTAGGTCGCACCGGTCTTGGTGTAGCCCTTCTTGATGTAGCCCTGGATGACGCTGGACGCATCGGCCATGGCCTGATCGACGATCAGCCAGCTGTAGCTGCCCGGCTGTGCGATCTCGGCAGCGGAGACCACGTCGCGGGTGCCGACTTCATCGATGAAGCGCTCGCCGTTGGCGTTGACGAGGATTGCGCCGTCACCGCGCAGGCCCTCGGTGATGAGGGCGGCGGTGTTGGCCTCAACGGTGGGGTGGATCTGGATCTGGTCCATGTCCACGGTGCCTGCGCCGATGGCAGTTGCCATCTCAATGCCCTGGCCCTGTGCGCCAGCGGCATTGGTGGTCATGAAGCCTGCCAGTTCGGGCTTGTACTGGGTGACCATATCGAGGTTGGCACCGAAACCGCCGGTGGCCAGAATGACGCTCTTAGCGTTGACGACGACGGTGTTGCCGTCCTTATCGGTACCGGAAACGCCCACGGCTGCGCCGTTGGCATCGGTCAGGATGGTATCCACGGTGGTGTTCAGCACGATGTCGATGCCGCGCTTCTCGCAGTTCTCCTGCAGCAGCGGGATCATGTAAGCGCCCACGGAGACGACCTTGCCCTCTTCGTTGACCGGGCGATGGATGCGCTTGACGGATGCGCCGCCGAAGCTGGAGACGTTGTGCAGGGTGATGCCGTTCTCATCCAGCCAGTCGATGGCGTCTGCCGTGCCTTCGCACAGGGTCTTGACCAGCTCCGGGTCATTGATGCCCTTGCCGCCGACCATGGTGTCCAGCTCCATCAGCTCCACGCTGTCGAAGTAGCCGGTGGGGTTGGCCTGATAGGCAGCCCACTGCTCGGAAACGGTCTTGGCCAGTGCGGTGATGGTCTCATTGTCGGCATACTTTTCAGCAGCCGTTGCCAGCGTCTTTTCCACACCGGCAGCCTGATCGAACTCGTTCTCGTCCTGATAGACGGTCTTGGCTGCATTCATGCCGCCGGTAGCGCGGGCAGAGTTGCCGCCCACCATGGCCTGGCTCTCCAGGATGACGACCTTCTGGCCTGCATCGGCAGCGGTCATGGCAGCGGTCATGCCTGCGCCGCCTGCACCGATGACGACAACGTCGGCATCATAGCTGACGGTCTCGCCGTTGGCGGTCTTGTCTGCCTTGGCCATGTAATCGTCGGGGTTCAGGCCGGCCTCGGTCAGAGCAGCCTTGGCAGCCTCCACGAACGCATTGGAGGTGATGGTCGCACCACTGATGCTGTCGAGGTTGATGGTGTTGCCTTCCACGACTTCGCCGGGGAACTGCTCAATGACCACCGAGCCAATGCCGGAGGTCTCCTCGTCGCCCTTAGCGGTGCAGTCGGTAATGACGTTGTCCGTCAGGGTCAGGGTGACGGACACCTCGCCCATACCCTTGGCCGTGCCGGTAAAGCTGCCGGACACGCCGCCTGCTGCGCTGGTGGAGGATGCGCTGCCGCCGCATGCGGTCAGGAACATCGCACCTGCCAGGAGCAGCGAAGCCAGAACGTTCTTTTTCTTCATGGGTACTTCTCCTTGATCTTGATTCATTTCTTCTCGCAGACCGGCACAATTTGCCAGCCACCCCGATATGATACCAGATAAACAATCGTTTCACAATCTTTTCGAGGAGAAAAAGTCGGTTTGTAACCTTTTTGTGATAAGTTTGTGACAAATGCTCCGTTTTTCTCAACTTCGAGGATGTGCTGCACCCCTGCGCAGACAAAAATAAAACAGCCCCTGTGTGTTTGCACACGGGAGCTGTCAGATGGGTGGGCGCGGGCGGATTGCGCGAGCCGCGCATCTAAAAAAGCCCCGCAGGGGCTTTTTTCCCCGCCGGACTGTT
>OHUB01000295.1_pt1 | contig 27352 bp, 22 predicted proteins | sample 1579091 | NCBI WGS metagenome assembly OHUB01 (sample SAMEA3879566, study PRJEB24766) | human gut metagenome | biome: human-associated habitat; feature: feces | place: USA | collected 1985/1987
CCATAACGATCGGAAGCATCATGGCACATGCAACACCGTGTGGGGTATCATAAACAGCACCAAGAGTGTGTGCCATGGAGTGAGCGATTCCAAGACCTACGTTGGAGAAGCCCATACCTGCGATGTACTGGCCAAGAGCCATTCCTTCGCGTCCCTCTTTGGTGTTTGCGACAGCACCGCGCAGAGATTTGGAGATGAGTTCGATGGCTTTCAGATGGAACATGTCAGTCATTTCCCATGCAGCTTTTGTGGTGTAACCCTCGATTGCGTGGGTCAGAGCGTCCATACCGGTAGAAGCGGTCAGTCCTTTTGGCATGGAGGACATCATATCCGGGTCAACAACTGCGATGATTGGCATATCGTGCGGGTCAACGCATACGAATTTACGTTTTCTTTCAACGTCTGTGATAACGTAGTTGATGGTAACCTCTGCAGCAGTACCGGCTGTGGTCGGAACAGCGATGATCGGTACACATGGGTTTTTGGTCGGTGCGGTGCCCTCAAGGCTTCTGACGTCCTCAAACTCTGGGTTTGCGATGATGATACCGATGGCTTTGGAGGTATCCATAGAAGAGCCGCCGCCGATGGCGATCAGATAGTCAGCGCCGGATGCCTTGAAAGCTTCTACGCCGTGTTTTACGTTTTCGATGGTCGGGTTTGGCTTGATATCGCTGTAAAGCTCATAGTCGAGTCCGTTTGCGGTCAGAATATCGGTTACTTTGGAAGTAACGTTGAATTTAATCAGATCCGGGTCAGAGCATACGAATGCTTTTTTGAAGCCGTGTGCCTTTGCTTCATTTGCGATCTCGGCAATAGCGCCTGCTCCGTGATAAGAGGTTGCGTTTAAATTAATACGATTTGCCATGATTGAAAAACTCCCTTCTAAAATGAATGAATGGTTTTACTGAACTTGTTATTATATTAACAAATCCGGAAGGGAAAAAGAAAGTGACAGAAGAAGCGAAGTGTAACACTTTAAAAAAAATCGCCATTGTGACAAAAACAACAGAACAAAATTTGTGAAAAATAACCAGAGCGTGTCTGAAAAACCATTTCCGCAATCTGCAAGTCCCACTTTGACACGCGCTCTAAGAGAGCAGCTGCAGATTCCGGAACAGTTTTTTTAAGTCTTCCGGCATTGCCCGGACGAGAAGAGCTGCAAACTCGGAAGGTGTCAGATCCATGCCGGTAAGCACCCATTTTACGGTCATGGTGATGGAACCCTGACAGTACATTTCGAGAAGAAAATGCATTTCCGGTGAAACCGGACTGCCGCTTTTTTCGTGAATCAGATTTTCGTAGAACGCGAGAATCAGGTCGAAATCGTGCTCACGCAGAGAATTCTGCTTGTCGTAGCGGAAGGCAGCGGCGAAAAAAGCTTTTTCTTTCTGAATATAGGTAAATTTCTTTTCCAGACTGTCAAAAACGGTCGTTCCGCGCCCCATATGTTCAAAGGATTTTGTCAGTAATTTATCAAAATACCAGTTGATCAGATCGTATTTGTCGAGAAAATTGCGGTAGAAGGTCTGGCGGGTAACACCGCAGATTTCACAGATCTGGCGCACAGTGATCTCTTCAACGGGTGTTGTTTTCATGCACTCCTTCATAGATTCGGCAAGACGGTATTTTGTTTTTTCTCCTTTGGGAGCAGATACGGTGGAATGGATCATCCGGGCAGTTTCCTTTCGTTTCGAAAATTATAACTATGCAGAGTTATGCATACATTATAACGCGAATCAGAAGAAATAAAAAGCCCTGAACATGTTTCCAGGATGAAAGCGAGAAACATGCCAAGGGCGTTATTGTTATTTTCTTTTGTTTACGGCCTGTCCGACACAGTAGCATACAGCGGCAACAGCCATGCCGTTGATGGAAGCGATGCCCCAGTGTAAGAGGTTCGCAACAATGGCACCGAGAATGACACCGGCGACCGCAAACCAGTCTATGGTTTTAAGCTTCGGCTGATCGGTTTCGTAAGCTTTCTTGTTCATGAAATAAGAAACTACCAGGATAATACCAACCGGCGGCAGTGTACAGTTCAGGATATTCAGCCATCCGCAGAAGTTGTAGTACAGCCATACGGAGGCAACCGTTCCGATGATACCGGAAAGGAGAACCATCGGTTTTTTCCTCTGATGGAAGATGTTGGCAAGACCAAGACCTGCGGTATACAGAGCGTTGTCGTTTGTAGTCCAGATATTAAGACCGAGAACGAGAACAGCCAGGTAGAACAGGTTCAGGCGGACCATAACCTCGAAGATATCGTTTCCGCCGACAAAGATCGAGGAAACAGCACCGAAGAAAAACATCAGGGAATTTCCGATAAAGAAAGCCACAACCGTGGTGATGGCACCAGATTTTCCGTCCTTTGCAAAACGTGCGAAGTTCGGGGTTGCGGTTCCGCCGGAAACGAAGGAGCCGACACCAAACCATCCGATCTGCGTAAAGCTGGTCATGGCTGACGGCAGATAGGAACCTTTTTCGCCAAAAGCTCTCTGGGACAAAAGATCAAGTGACAGACCGGTTTTTGCACCGACGTAGCCGAGCAGACCGGTATAAATACCAAGAATGATTCCACCAAGGATCAGTGATCCCAAAAAGCCCCAGAAATCGAGGCCGTCAGCGAGCTGCTGGCCTACCCACATGCTTGCCGAGAAGAAGGTGAAGCCAAGCTATAAACTTTTAACAGTGTAAGGTGTAGCAACCTGATTGTCAAGGGAAAAGGCGAATTTACATGATTTTCTTACAGAAGAAGGGAATGCGCCGCGAGAAAAGGAATTTTACCGGGTTTTGCCTTCTCCGGAAAAATATTCCTTTGTAAGTTCCACAACCTTGCCCGAAAGCAGGAAGAGCGCAATCAGGTTTGGGATTGCCATGAGGCCGTTGAAGGTCTCGGCAATGCTCCACATCAGGCCAAGATTTGCGGTGGCGCCAAGGATGGCAACCAGCGCATAGGCGGCCATAAAATATTTTGTGATTCTTTCGGAGAACAAAAACTCGATGCAGCGTGCACCGTAAAGTCCCCATCCGAGAATCGTGGAAAAGGCGAAGCAGCACATCGCGAACGCGGTGAGCAGCGAAACCCAGTTTCCGTATGTAAGGGTAAAACCGCTGATGGTCAGCTCTGCGCCGGCAGCCTGTCCGTAGGTGATGGAAGTACCGCTGCAGAGAATAACAAGTGCAGTTAAGGTACAGATTACAATCGTATCAGTAAATACCTCAAAGATACCAAACATACCCTGTTTGACCGGCTTTTTTGTGTCGGCACAGGCGTGCGCGATCGAACCGGTACCAAGACCTGCCTCGTTTGAGAAAATACCGCGGGACACACCTTTTTTCACACTCATGAGCATGCTTCCGACGATACCGCCTGTAACAGCAGAGGGACGGAAGGCGCCCTCAAGGATCGATACGAAAACAGACGGAATCCGGTTGAGATTCAGCAAAATTACACCGATGGCAAGGACAATATAAAACAGAGCCATAAACGGAACGAGCTTTTCTGTTACCTGTGCGATCCGTTTGACACCGCCGAGCAGGATCAGCGCTACGAGTACCGCAATGATGATACCCTGAATCAGGTTGGAGGTAGGGATCGCGTCCTTTGAGATCACATGGTAATTCATCAGTGCGGAGTTGACTGCGGTTGTGATGGTGTTGACCTGCGTTGCATTTCCGGTTCCGAACACAGTCAGTACACCGAAAGCAGCGAAAAGATAGGCCAGAAAATGCCATTTTTTGCTGAGACCGTTTTTGATGTAATACATCGGTCCGCCGACGAGTTCCCCGTTGGCGTTTTTCTCGTGATAGAAAACAGCCAGTGTTACCTCGGCAAATTTCGTACACATGCCGAGCAGGGCGGAAACCCACATCCAGAACACGGCACCGGGTCCGCCGATAGCGATAGCGCCGGCAACACCGGCAATATTACCGGTACCGACCGTGGCGGCAAGTGCTGTACAGACCGCCTGGAACGGTGTAATTGCGCCATCGGAAGCATCTCGTTTGCGGAACATTCTTCCGATCGTTGTGCGGATCGCATACGGGAATTTTCGAATCTGGAGAAAACGGGTGCGCAGACTCAGGTAAAGGCCGACACCGAAAATGCAGATCATAGCCGGAACACCCCAGATAAAATTGTTCACGGCATTGTTGATGGTTTCAATCAGTTGGAGCATAGATACCTCTTTCTTTTTCATAAGCAGAAGCACTTTCTTGGAAGATCAGTGCTTTCATAAAGTAACACAATGCAAAAAGTATATCATCTCAGACGAGATTTGCAAGTTTTTTTCGAGAAAAAACGCGGACCCCCAATTTTTTGCGATTCCGGAAAGATATATTTTCTCTAGCCTTATGGGTTTACCATGAGCCAGGCGGTTTTTTACGTTTTCTTCCAGTTTTTGTGAAGGAATGCAGCGAAGTATGATAGAATAGAGAAAAAACAGAAAAGAGGATTATTGCCATGTTTCAGGTAATTGATATGCACTGCGACACCATCCCGGCGCTGCAGTGGAAGGAAAAACAGGAGCATCTTGCGGATGCGGATCTTCAGATCAATCTGGATAAGCTGGAAAAGGGCGGCAGCCTCTGCCAGTGCTTTTCTTTGTTTACGTTCCTGAAGGGACTGAAAGACGAAACACCGTTTGAGCATGTGAGAAAGCTGGCTGATCTCTGGAAATCAGAGGTGGAACGGTATCCGGACCGCATTTGTCAGATCAAAACGTATGCGGATCTGATGCAGGTACAGAAGGAAGGAAAAATAGGTGCGGTGATGACCGTCGAAGAGGGTGGTGTCTACGAGGGAAGCATAGAGAAGCTGCATACACTGTATGATCTCGGTGTGCGGATTTCCACGCTGACCTGGAACTTTCCGAATGAGCTTGGATTTCCGAACCCGGCGCAGGAAGAGGGAAAGCCATATCTTCCGGATCTTGAAAACGGGCTGACATCGACCGGTATTGCCTTTGTCGAGGAGATGGAGCGGCTCGGCATAGTGATCGATTTATCACACTTAAATGATGCCGGAATCCGCGACGTTTTTGCGCATACGAGAGGTCCGGTCATTGCGTCCCATTCCAATGCGCGCGGCGCGTGCTTCCATCTGAGAAACCTTTCGGATGAAATGATTCGTCAGCTCGCAGAGCGTGGCGGCGTCACCGGTATCAATTTCTGTCCGTCGTTTCTGCGCGAGGAGGAGCCGGCAGCGAAAAAGGCATCGACGATGGATATGGTACGCCATATGAAATATCTGCGCAACGTCGGCGGTATCGATATCATCGGCCTTGGAACCGATTTTGACGGTTTCAGCGGTGAAACGGATGTGCCGGACACCGCGCATATGCAGCATCTCGCAGATGTGATGAGTCACGAAGGCTTTACAGATGAGGAGATCGAGAAGGTCTTTTCCAAGAATGTACTTCGGGTGTTTAGAGAATGCTGGAAATAAAACTACAGCTCCGGTGATGCCGCCAGAAGCTCCTTTGTATAATCATTCTGCGGATGCGCAAACAGTTCTTCCGTCTCCGCGTTCTCCACAATCCGGCCTTCTTTCATCACGAGAACCCGGTCGCACATCTGATAGATCACGTTGAGGTCATGCGAGATAAAGAGAATCGAGAGCTGAAGCTCCTCCTGAAGCTGAACCATCAGCTCCATGATCTGCTTCTGAATCGTCACATCGAGAGCGGAAACCGGTTCGTCGGCAAGGATCAGGCGTGAGCCCTGGATCAGTGCGGCCGCGATGCTGACTCTCTGGCGCTGGCCGCCGGAGAGCTCATGCGGGCGGCGTTTCAGGTGCTCTGCGGAGAGGCCGACTCTTTCGGCCATCGCAAGAACCCGTTTTTTTCGTTCTTCTTTCGGAACTTTCTGCATCCGAAGCGGTTCTTCTAAAATCCAGGAGATTTTCTTCGCCGGATTCAGGGAGGAAAACGGGTCCTGGAAAATCATCTGCGGATGGTCGACCTGCGAAATTATTTCGCCTTCATCTGTGCGGATAAATCCTAAGATCACTTTGGAGAGTGTCGATTTTCCGCATCCGCTCTCTCCGACGAGACCGAGAATTTCATTTTCATGAAGCTCGAAAGAGATATCATGAAGCACCGTTTTTCTCTGCTTTCCCTCCTGATAGGAGGCAGAAATATGGCTGACTTTCAGAATGTTGTTCGGACTGATTTCTTCCATGGGTTATTCCTCCTTTTCCGCCGGCGGAGCAGCTTTTTTGTCAGAGCCTGTCGGCCATTGAGTTGTTGAAGCGATTTTGATTCGCTTTCGCAGCGATGTTCGTCGGTTCGGAATTGCATCGAGCAGGCGGCGGGTGTAGTCTTCCTTCGGGTGGAAAAAGACATCGTCTACACTGCCGGATTCCACAATCGTCCCATGATTCATGACGATGACCCGGTCACAGAGCGAACGGATGACGCCGAGGTCGTGTGAGATAAAAAGAATCGCCGTGTGATGGCGTTCATTGATTTTTTTCAGCAGCTTTAAGATCTGCGACTGAATCGTCACATCAAGAGCTGTTGTCGGCTCGTCTGCAATCAGAAGCTTCGGTTCTGTAATGAGTGCCGCAGCGATCATCACCCTCTGGCGCTGACCGCCGGAGAGCTGGTGCGGGTATTTTTTGCAAAGCTTTTCCGGGTCGGGAAGCTCGACCTCATGCATTATGGCAAGAACCTTTTCATGACGTTCTGCCGGTGTGCAGCTCTCATGAATCAGCAGTCCCTCTGCAATCTGTTCTTCGATGGTCAGAACCGGATTTAAAGAGGTCATCGGTTCCTGAAAAATCATGCTGATTTCTTTTCCGCGGATGCGCTGCAGATCCTGGCTGGAAGCGTGCGCAACGGAAGAATCTTCGTAGAGAATTTCTCCGCCGGATACGGCGGAATTTTCCTTTAAAAGGTGCAGAATGGAGAGCGCCGTCTGGGTTTTGCCGGAACCGGATTCCCCGACAATGCCAAGCGTCTCACCTTCTTCTAAGGAAAAGGAGATGCCTTTTACCACTTCGGTCGGTGGCGTGGTATCGTAAAATGCAATTTTTAAGTCACGTACATCGAGAAGTGCCATATCAGTTACCGCCTTTCTTCTGTAATCCGTCGCCGAGGAGCGATACGCCAAGCGCCAGTAAAATGACGGCAAGACCGGGGAAAACAGAGCCCCAGGGAGCAGTCATCAGATACGTCTGGGATTCTGAGAGCATCCGTCCAAGCGAGGCATCGGGCGGCTGGACACCGATGCCGAGAAAGCTCATGCCGGCCTCGGAGAGAACGGCGTTGTTGAAACCGATTGCTGCCATCGAAAGAAGGGACGGGACCGTATTTGGCAGGATATGTACAAATATGATCCGAAGATGGGAAACACCCATCAGACGGGCACTTTTGACATAGTCCATATCTTTGCGTGCGAGAAATTCGCTTCTGGTGATACGTGCAAAGCTCGGAATGAATACGATACCGAGTGCAAGGATCACGTTGTATTTGCCGGGACCCAGCAGCGCGATAAATACCAGCGCCAGCAGGATTCCCGGAAAGGAAACAATGACATCGTTTATGCGCATCAGGATTTCGTCAATCCATCCGCCAAAATACCCGGTGAACGCACCGACAAGAACACCAATAGTTCCGCCGAGCAGCAGAGTAGCGAAAGCGACGAAGAAGGTTGTACCGGTTCCTTTTAAGACGCGGCTGAAAATATCGCGTCCAAAGTGATCGCAGCCGAACGGGTGCGACAGAGATGGAGCAGCAAACTTGGCTGCGCCGTTCATTGCATCCGGGTCGTACGGTGTGTAGAAAAAGCCGATCAGAAGAAACAGAAGCATAAAAGCGGTGAGAACAGCTCCGATGATCAGCGTGAGATTGCGTTTCTTTTTCATAATGAAAACCCTTTCTTTTGTAGTGGGCGGCTCCCCACGACCTTTCGGTCGCGGGAGCTGATGATCGAAAGCTCCCGTCAGTCTTTTACGCGGATACGCGGATCAATTCTGCCATACAGTAGATCTACCACGAAATTGATGATAATAATGAGGGCGGCGATCAGTACAAGGATGCCCTGAACCACGGGGTAATCGCGGTTGGAGATCGAAGTGATCAGAAGATTGCCCATGCCCGGAATCGAAAAAACCTGTTCCAGAATAATGCTGTTTGCCACAATATCTGCGATTGTCATGCCCCAGAAGGTCAGTACCGGAATCAGGGCGTTTTTCAGCACATGGTGATACATAACACGGCGTGTACTGTTTCCGCGGGAATAGGCGGTGCGCACATAGTCGGCATCGAGCTGCGAGAGCACAGAGCTGCGCAGCATTTTGACAGCCATGGAACAGCGCGGAAGTGCAATGGCGGCAGACGGTGCAACAAGATAACCGATAAAACCGGAAAAATTTTCAGAAATCGGCACATAGGCGCCCGGCTGAAACCATTTGAGAATCAGACCGAAAAGATACGTGATCAGAATACCGATGAAAAATCCCGGCACAGACATGATCACCTGATTGATCGTCATGATCAGCCGGTCCAGATGGCCTCCGGCGTGCTGTGCTGTGAAAATACCGATGGGAATCGAGACAACAAGGATCATCAGGAATGCGATAACGGTGATAGCGATGGTAATCGGAACTTTATCGCGGATCAGTTCTCCGACCGGCATCGAGTACGAATACGAGGTGCCGAGATCTCCATGAAAAAAGCCGGTTACCCACGAAGCATACCGTTCCAGAACCGGCCGATCCAGGCCCATTTCCTTTTGCAGAGCCTCAATCCGCTCCGGCGTCGCCTCCGTTCCAAGCTGCGATTTTGCCGCATCTCCGGGTATGACGGAAAAGGCAAAGAACGATAAAAAGGATACAAGAAGCAGCGTAAGAAGGAGAGAGCCGAATTTCTTTGCAATGTATTTCATGAATGGAAATTCCTCCTTGTGTAATGTAGGATACACCGGGAATTTTTCCCGGCTTATAAAAGCAGGCACAGAAAAGCTTCGGGCGTATCGGCTGAAGGTTTTCGTGCACGTCATTTTTATTGTAGACAATGCAGGTGTAAATAGCAAGATAAAATTGGAATATCTCGAATTACAGAATAACAGGAAAAGGCCTCTTGCATAACCGGTGCGGATGATGCAAAAAGCCTTTGATAAATTGCCTTCGATAAATCCCCTGTTTAGTTTTCCATTTCCCGTCCGAGGTACGTTGCCGCTACCTGGAGGAGCTTCTTTTCCGTGTCGCCCGGCAGGGACTCCCTGTCTTTGCCGCAGAGAATGACCGAACCGATGGCATCACCGGAGGAGAGAATCGGAAAAATGAGCTCCGGCAGAGGAGTAGTATTGTCTGTGTTTTCCAAAATTGAAAAATAAGCCTTTTCACCGGGACGCGCAAGTACTGTTTTCCGGTTCAGAATCGCCTCCTCCAGCCGGCTGCTGATGGACTTGCCAAGATAATTTTTCTGTTCCGGCCCGTTTGCCGCCACAATCTGTTCCTGATCCGAAACACAAACGAGACACCCGGTCACCGTTGAAATCGATTTTGTAAACCCTGCTGCGCATTCCGCCAGCTCTTCGATCGGTGAGTATTTCTTCAGGATAATCTCACCCTCCCGTCCGGTATAAATTTCCATGGCCTGTCCCTCCCGGATCCGCATCGTGCGCCGGATTTCCTTGGGAACTACCACACGCCCCAGATCATCAATCCTTCGAACAATTCCCGTCGCTTTCATATGAAAAATTCCTCCTGTTTCCGCAATGTACTTTCCATAATTTGTGCTGTATGGGTAGTATGTGGAAAAACAGGTGGAATTATGCATGGAAAGAAGAAACGTATTTCCGCTGTTTACAGCAATTTCGGAAAAAATACAGTGGAACAGCAGTGGTTAGTCTGGTTGCTCCTTTTACAGAAGACTGCGGTCTTTTCCGAGATAGAACAAAGCGATCGTATCCGGTCCGACGTGGCTTCCGGTGCAGTAATCGTAGGAAGTATTGATAAACTCACGCACCTTCACTCTTTTCTGGATTTCTTCCATCATATAAAGAGATTCCTCATAGGCATCTGCATGTGCGATTCCGACGATCTGCTTTTCCGGTTCTTCGATCGTTTCACAGAAAAGACGGATCAGTTCATTTAAAACGGCTTTGCGTCCGCGGACATTCTTGTAGGAAACAATATAGCCATCTTCACTTCCACGCAGAATCGGTTTGATTTTCAGCATATTTCCGACCACAGCGACACTTCCCTTGATTCTTCCGGTACGGGAAAGATATTTCAGATCGCCGACGGTGAAAACACCGTTCATTTTGCTAACGTAGGTTTCCAGAAGATCTGCCGCTTCGTCTACGTTCATGCCCCGATCGCGCATTTCGCTGGCATAGATGGCGAGGATGCCCTGTGCAAGAGAGGCATTCAGGGAATCGACGAGGCGGATTTTACGTTTTCCGCCGTATTCCTCAAGAAGCTCCTCGGCAGCAAGTCTTGCGGAGTTATAAGTTCCGCTGATGTTTTTGCTTAAGGAAAGATAGATGACATCCTGATCTGCCTCAAGAGCGGTGCGGAACGCATCCGCAAAATTTGCGGTGCTGATCAGTCCGGTCTTGATTTCACAGCCGGTGCGCATGGCATTGTAATATTCTTTTCCTTTGGAAAGCTCCTCTTCCGGTGACAGATCCGGGTCGAAGCAGACCAGCTCTTTTCCATTCACAAGATTGACGAAAGAAACGACATGGATATCGTATTTTTTCGCAGTAACAGCAGGCAGATTTGCCGCTGAATCAACAAAAACCTGAAACATAAATAAAATTCTCCTTTGTAGTGTAAATGTCCCCCAAAATGATGTAACTTTTGATAAGCATTGTAGCACATTGTATCACCAAAGAAGAGAGATTTCAATGGAAGATAGACAACATACTACAAAGGAGTGTGCCGACAAGTTGATTCCTGAAATCATCTGTTTTCGGAAGAAATTTGACCAGGTATCAATGCATAGTAATAATGACCAAAAACGGCAGACGTATTTTTAGTAAAAACCGCTTTTGAAATAAAATCGTTTTATCTATAAATGAGCAAGTTCGTGATTTTGCATAAAAGAAAGACACCTTGATTCTTGATGTTGTATAATGAAAGTGACGAAACAAACATTTGCAACATTTACGAAAGAAGGTGCCTCTTGCAAATACTATACATCATTCTTTATTCATATACAACCAGCTTAAGCAATTAAGGATAGAGTAAACTTACTGTCAGTTGGAGAGTCGCAGAAGATTCCCTGCTATGAACTTGACCAGATTGTTTTCTCATAGTCTACTTCTCCCACAGTGTTTTGGTAGCATTTCGTATTTGCTGAAGGTACATGAAAGTGTTCTCCTGTTAAATAATATTCTGTAAGTTATTTTCTATAGATATCCGCTGATAGTAGGTATCTATGATATCCTGCAAAGTAATCGTATTCATTTTTTCTTCGGCAGCCTTTTGAATTTCATTATAAAATCCCTGCAAAGATAACTGAATGTTAATGCCAACGCCACAATCTGGATTGGTATGAGTATCTAAATGAAGCAATGGTTTATCACCTTCAACTGCTTTATAAATATCCAGCAATGTAATCTGATCGGCTGGTTTTGAAAGAGAAGGACGGGCATGTCCGGCTACACTGGTCATAAGTTCCGCTTTTTTTAGTTTTAACATAAGCTGGCGTACAAAGCCGGGATTTGTATGGACACTTTCTGCAATTGAGGCACTGGAGAGAGATTTTTCCTGGTTGATAGCAATCAGAACCATCACATGAACAGTATCACTTAATTTCGTTGAATATTTCATGATAAGAAACTCCTTGTAGTATGATATAATGATCTTGTTTTCACGTTTTTGGGATGAAAATATTTCTGGTTTGTTTAAAACATCCTAAGTTCTCAACAGTTCTTTTTAATGTGTTGATAAACTGTACATTTTTTAATGCTTTGATGATTGTAAATAATATAATTACAACTATAATGGAGATTAAAGGAAAAGTCAACACAGATACTATAAATGTTCACAAAGGAGAACTTATGGAATACAAAAATCAAACAGAAAATCGTGCATTTCAGGAAATGTTGCAGGCAGCAGTAAAACGGCTGCAAAATCGTTCCGGAGAGGAGATTGCTGCAAAAAGCGGGGCTGTTTTTCATAGCAGCCGGAATGTACTTGAGATAATGAGTTTTTATGAAACGATTGAAATTCAACTTCCTGAATTCTATATTAACTCAGACATAGATGAATGGCATTATCTGACATTGCTGCATTATCTGGATATGGCCGATGGCACAGAAGGCTCACAGAAGCTCATTACTTTTGGTAACCTGAAAGATGGATTGATTCGAGGAACCAAGTTTGACCGGACTGCAGAGCAGAAACTGGAAAAGCTTTTGCAGGATAAAGATCCTGAGAAAATTCAGAAAGCATGTAAAAACCTGGGTGCAGAATTCACAGAGACAAAGGCGGATCTGTGTGCTGTTTTTCCAGTTCTGCCAAGATATCCGGTAACTTTAAAGATATGGTTTGCAGATGAAGAATTTCCTGCATCTGGCAAAATATTTCTTCAGGATCATGCCGATCATTATCTGAGTGTAGAAGATGCGGTAACAGTTGGAGAAATTTTGCTGCAAAAATTATCGGAAGCATTTTCTTCTCTCTGATCATGAATCAGAAAACTTTCCAGCCCGGATTTGATAAATCTGTCGATTACTGTCTGAATCTGTTTCCAGTCATTACAGTGATTGCGGAGCATCAGTCTGTTGATGGAAAGGCAGCCATTCATTTGAAAATAAAAAACCGATTCTGCCTGTTCAAAGGTCAGGAGGCTGTGTGACATAAGCCAGGTCACATAGCCTTCTTTTGTATTTTCTGCTATTTTTTCCAGAAGAATAGGGGCAATTGCATCATCCAGAAACAGTGCCCTGTATTGTGATTCCATCTGTATTTTCTGACAGAACGGATAGGAACAGCTTTTTTGATTTAGACAGAATAAATGATCTACAGTTGTTAACATATCCTGAGTCATATCATTAAAAATATCTGATAATACATCATGGATATCGTAGTAATGAAGATAAAAAGTGCCACGGTTGATTTCAGCATTTTTGCAGATCTCTGTAACTGTAATTTTCGTAAAACTTTTCTGATTTAACAATTCTAAGAACGTATCTTTTATGGTTTGCCTGGTATAGCGGGTACGGCGATCTTGTTTTCTCGTTTTTTCTGACATTATATACTCCTGTATTAGTTAGTATCATATGATTCCTCAACAATTTTTCTTATATGTTGAGTAACCATACAAATCTCACAGACTGATTATTGTAATTTATATAGTAACAACTATAATGAGGTTTAAAGAAAAAGTCAACAGATTGTTCAGAATTTTAGGAGGAAAAACATGGGACATGTAATTGCAGTATCAGGAAAAGGCGGCGTAGGAAAAACAACTCTTTGTGGATTGTTGATCCAGTATTTATGTGAAAGCGGAAAACGTCCGGTCCTGGCGGTGGATGCAGATGCAAATGCAAATTTGAACGAAGTGCTCGGTGTTGAGCCGGAGGTCACACTTGGGGAGCTGAGAGAAGAAATTGAGCGGGCAGGCATAGACCCACGATATCAGATTCCCTCCGGTATGACAAAACAGGCATATCTGGAAATGCGTCTTTCTGATGCGATTGCAGAAGAAGACGATTATGATTTGATGGTAATGGGACGAACCCAGGGACAGGGCTGCTATTGTTTTGTAAATGGCCTTGTACAGACCCAGGTTCAGAAACTGCAAAGCCATTATCCATATATTGTGGTTGATAACGAAGCGGGTATGGAACACATCAGCAGAGGAATTCTGCCAATGATGGAAGTTGCGATTCTTGTGAGTGACTGTTCCAGAAGAGGTGTTCAGGCAGCCGGACGTATTGCAAAGCTGATGAATGAATTAAACTTTAAACCACAGAAAACTGGATTAATCGTGAATCGTGTTCCGGATGGAAAACTGGATGCCGGAACTCTGGAAGAAATCCGAAATCAGGGACTGGAACTGTTAGGGGTTGTACCACATGATGACCAGGTATATCAGTATGACTGTGATGGAAAGCCGATCATACAGCTTCCGAAAGATTCTCCTGTAAGAAGTGCACTGGGAGAAATTGTAAAGAAGTTGGGATTGTGAGTTGGAGGATTGAAAGTTTGAAGATTGAGTAAACAGAAATATTATCTGATTTGGCATAACTAATTGTAAAGAAAGGAAAATCTTCATGAGAAATCATTGGGCAGAAATAGAAAAATATTTAGAAGACCAGAAGATAGCGCAGGAACTGATTGGAGAACTGAGAGATTTTCACATGCGTTATGAGGTAGAGGATCAGGTAAAGGAACGGGTAGAAAAACCGGATATCCTGTTTTATGGGAAAAAGATTCTGGAAATGTCAATAGCAGCGCTTCTTCAGGGAGATAACCTGTTACTTTCCGGTGCGAAAGCTACAGGGAAAAATGTACTATGTGAGACACTGGCATGGATATTCGGAAGACCGGAATACGACATTTCTTTTCATGTAAATACAGACAGTGCCGATCTGATTGGAACGGATACCTTTATAAATAATGAGGTTCGCCTTCGGAAAGGCCCCATCTACCAATGCGCGGAATTTGGAGGATTTGGAATCCTGGACGAAATCAATATGGCAAAAAATGATGCGGTTTCTGTACTGCATGCCACACTGGATCATCGGCGCAGAATCGATATTCCAGGATATAACAGGATTTTACTTCATCCGGCAACACGATTTATCGGCACGATGAATTATGGTTACGCAGGTACCAGAGAGCTAAATGAAGCATTGGTTTCAAGGTTTATGGTAATTGATATGCCTGAAATGGATGAGGATAGTGTCCTTTTTGTATTAAGACAACATTTTCCAGATGGGGAAAAAAGTGCACTGAAAGCTTTTGCAGGACTGTTTCTGGATTTGCAGATCAAAGCTTATCATGGAGAAATCTCAACAAAATCTCTTGACCTGAGAGGATTGGTTTCTGCTGTAAAAGCAACAAAAAGCGGACTTTCTCCAATTGATGCAATCCAGATGGGGATCATAAATAAAAGTTTTGATGTATTTGAAAAAGAGATCGTAGAAGATGTGGTTTCTACCAGAATCCCATCTTCCTGGACCGGAAAAGACATATGGGGGTAAACTTGTATGGAGGATGTCAGATGGCCGGCGGAACAACTGGAAGAACATCGTCTGGAGATCAGCAATCGTATCAGAAATCTTTTTTGGACAGTCAGTGGTGATTATGATATGGAATTTGAACCGGACACAGAAAAATATGTTTATTCAAAACAAACGGTTCTGTATGAGGCAGTGAAGCAGGGTGCCTTTGCACGATATTTTGATCAGAAGAAACTTGGCATGTATTTGATGAAAAAATTACATTTTTCTGCTGGAGAAGATATGCTTTTGCCTCTTGCTGGATTATGCATGGATGCTGCAGTGAATCGTTTTATCATTCGAGAACGTTTGGGAACAAAGGAAATCAGAGAACAGGCGTTCAGAGAATTGGAAAAGGCCGAGGAAGAGCAGGTATCAGACAAAGCTGGAACAGACCTGATTCACAGGATTAGGCTTCTGTATATAAGGCATGTTCTGGAGAACACAGACGATAAGGGAATGGATCCACAGGCAGAGATTGCATTGTACAAGATTCTTTCTCTGAAGGATGCAGAAAATACGGAAGATGTCATAAACGTGATAGATGAGATTTATAATCATGTTCTGGATCCCTCTTTTGAAAAAAAGAATGGAAATCTGGAGAAGATTCTGAATTTACCGGATATGGCATTGACCAATGACGCGTGGCAGGAATGCATGACAGATGAACAGATGGAAGACATCATTCAAAAATATCTTTCTAATCTCAAAAAAAAGATGATGAGTCTGGATATCAGAAACAAAAAGAAAAAAAGATTTTATTTCTCTCCGGAAAATGAAGAAGTTCCGGAAAGCTCGGAGAATATAAATCCACAGGCAGTGCGACGGATACGGGAATATGTGGAACTGAATTACGGAAAATCGTATCTAAGTGAATCGGAGCAGGCCAGAGTCAACCGGAAATTTTGTACAGGAATCCACAAAAACTGTATCCTGTATCTTACAGATGGAATTTTACAGAACCCTGTCATAAAAAATAATCAATACCGTTTTTCTCAGCTGCAGTTTGAAAAAAATAAAGCCTATTATGGAAATAATCACTGGATCATCAAAAGAAATATTTCTGTGTTGGCAGAGTCACTGAAACGAGCATTTATAATCCGAAAGGATGATTCTGTCAGCAGATCTGATGCAGGGCAGCTTGTTCCTGAAAGGTTATGGAAAATTGGAAGAACAGACGATGACAAGTTATTTAATAGAAAAAAGAGAGCAGAAGATTCTGAGTTTGTAATAGACGTCCTGATTGATTCCAGTGGTTCCCAAGCTGGCAGACAGGCTCAGGTAGCGGCGCAGGGATATATTATCAGTGAAGCATTAAGCCAGGCAGGAATTCCTCATCGGGTGACAGGATACTGTGCTTTCTGGGGATATACAGTACTTCAGAGATTTCGGGATTATGAAGATCCAAGGGAAACAAATGAAAGAATCTTTCAATTTCGTGCATATGCCAATAACAGAGATGGGCTTGCACTGAAAACAGTCGGTTCCTCTCTCATGGAGCGACCGGAAAAAAATAAGATTTTAATCGTATTAAGTGATGGAAAACCCTGTGATATGAGCATACAACGACCAGGAACCCGCCAGCCCAAGATCTATGACGGAGAAAAAGCTGTGAAAGATACTGCATATGAGGTACGTCGGGCCAGAAATCAGGGAATTTTCGTAATTGGTATTTTTGTAGGGAATGAAGAAGAGCTCTCCGTGGAAAAGAGAATCTATGGAAAAGACTTTGCCTATATTCGTAATATCAGCAATTTTTCCCGTATGGTAGGAACTTTTTTGCGAAGACAAATTGATATGGAATGAAAATGGAGGAATCACTATGGGTAAAATTGAATTTTCCAATTGCCAGGATGTAAGAAATCAGAAAAGGATACAGGAATTAGATTGTCCACGCTGTCATGAACCGGGAGGCATTGAAGCCTTTGTGAAAGACGGGATACTTGCAGAGGATGGAGTATGTGATAACTGCGGATATATTCTTCCAGAAGGAACAGAACTGGAGGAAGTGGAGTAAGACAGTTTGAAGTATGGTCATATGTAATGCTTATTATTTAGAAAAAAGAAAAGGAGTAAAGATAGAGATGAAAATAGCAGTTTGCGGAAAAGGTGGATGTGGAAAAAGTACAGTAACCAGTCTTTTGGCTAAGGCTTTAGCCAGACGAGGAAAAGAAATTTTGGTAATTGATTCCGATGAATCTAATTATGGTCTACACCGACAGCTGGGTATGAAGCTTCCCAGAGATTTTACAGACTATTTCGGTGGTAAGCAAAATGTTTTAAATGATATGATGTTATCAAAATTTACTCATCAGTTTTTTGAGGAAACCTGGACTATAGATGATATACCGGAAGATTATTATAGTCTGAAGGACGGTGTAAAACTGATGACCAGTGGAAAAATTCATCAGGCAAATGAAGGGTGTTCTTGTGCTATGGGAACTGTTATGACTCAATTTATCCAAAATCTCAGGCTTACAGAAGACCAATTTGCGCTAATGGATATGGAGGCTGGTATTGAACACTTTGGACGTGGAATTGATAACGGTGTAGATTTGATATTGATAATCATAGATCCATCCTATGAATCCCTACAGCTTTCCAAAAAAATCGGGGAATTATCGGAAAGTATTCAAAAACCATTTTATTACGTTCTCAATAAAGTAACAAAAGAGAATCAGGAAATGATGTATGAAGCTGTATGGAATTCAAGTCGAGTCGCTGTATCTCTTAGTGCGGATCCTGGTATTATGGGAGAGGGACTGATTGGGAAAGAACTATCAGAAAAACCAGATGCTATTGAAAATTTAACAGAATTTCTACTTTCTATTTAACAGAATAAGGAGATTTAGGTGGGTATAGGATGATACAGATTGCAATTGTGGAAGATGAAGAAATTTACGTAAAACAATTAACAGAGTATATCCGGAAATATCAAACGGAAAGGGGAAGATCAATAAAGGTTACGGTATTTGGTGATGGAGAAGATATCACTGAGAATTACAGTGGCGGTTTTGACATTATTCTGATGGATATTCAGATGCGGTTCATGGACGGTATGACAGCAGCAGAAAAAATCCGTCAGATGGATCAGAAAGTAATTATTATGTTTATTACAAATATGATTCAATATGCAGTACGTGGATATGAAGTTGATGCAATGGATTATGTAGTAAAACCAGTTGAGTACTTTTCTTTTTCGCAGAAACTGGATAAAGCAGTTGGACGTATGCGCTCTGAGGTTAAAGAATTTCTTACGATTCCGATTGGGGAAGGAGTTGTAAAGATAAATATAGCAGATATCTATTTTATTGAGGGGCAGAGACATAATGTAATTTATCATACTTCGAGAGGAGATTATTGTTCAAGAATTACGATGAAAGAACTCGAAGAAAAACTTGCGGTACACAATTTTTTTCGATGTGCAAAGGGATATCTGGTAAATATGAATCATGTAGAGGGATTTGTTGGTTCTGATTGTGTGATCCATAATGTACATATACCTGTCAGCAGAACCAGAAAAAAAGAATTCATGAATCTGCTTCTGCAAAACCTCAATATGGAATGATTTCATGCGAAATGGAGGATACTATGTTATATCAGGATATTCCAAGAATTTATACGGCAATAGCAGAGTGGGGATCATGTCTGGTTTATCTTTATATCCTAAAAAAAGAAAACATGAAATCTGTACATTTTCTTATAGGCAGTCTTTTCATGTTGGCAATGCAGAGTATTTTTCTGACTTTGACAGGCAGCGTAACTGAAATTTTGTGGATTCCCTGTATGATGATCGCTGCAGGTATGATGTATGGATTTCTTATGGTCGGAGGAAATATGAAGCCTCTGGGAGCGGCTTATTGCTGTGCCCGTGCATTTGTTCTTGCTGAGTTTGCAGCTTCGCTGCAGTGGCAGATGGTATCTATTGTACAGGCATGGGGGAATCAGAGCCTTGGGGTTGAAATTCTGATCACGATGGTTGTTTTTGGAGGCTGCTTTACTATTGATATTTATTTAGAAAAAGATCTTCTGAAGCAGAATTATCTTGAACAGATGACAGTAAAGGAAGTAGCAGCGGCGGCAATCATGGCTGTTGCAATCTTTGCTTTTAGTAATCTGAGCTTTTTAAATGAAAATGCACCATTTGCGAGCAGAGAACGTGCAGATATTTTTTCTATCAGAACACTGATCGATTTTGGAGGAATTGCAATCCTGCATGCTTATCAGAGCAGGATCAGTGAGTATGTTGCCGAGAAAGAACTTTCAGTAATGAACGTGATGCTGAAAAGCCAGTATGATCAATACCGAAATTATCAGGACAGCCTGGATCTCATACAAATGAAATACCATGATCTGAAACACCAGATAACGGGACTTCGTGCGGAATCAGATGAAGAGAAACGAAAAAAATGGATTGATTCCATGGAAAAGGAAATCGCTGCTTTTGAGAATATAAGCAGAACGGGGAATCAGGTACTTGATACGATTTTGGCAGCTAAGATTTTCCATTGTCGAAAAAATCATATACAGATTACCTGTGTGGCAGATGGAAAATTATTGGATCATATGCATGTAACAGATATATGTTCTATATTTGGAAATGCTTTGGATAATGCGATTGAACATGTAATTTTAATTCCAGATCCGGAAAAAAGACTGATCCATCTGACAGTATCCGCTCAAAAAGGATTTGTGTTCATCAAGATAGAGAATTATTGTGAAGCAGAAATTTCCAAAAATGAAGAGGATCTGATTACAACAACAAAAAAGGATAGTAAAAACCATGGTTTTGGATTGAAGAGTATTCGTAAAGCTGTAGAAAAATATGATGGTTCTGTAGTATTTGGAGTACAGCGGAACTGGTTTGAATTAAAGATTCTTTTACCCAGAGTATTGTAATGCTCTGGGTATTTTTGTTGCCAAGCATACGACAGGTCCGGTGGACCTTTTTTAGTATTTTGTGCCATATTTGCTGCATCTTGTGCCAAAAACGGCACGAAATAATAACCATGTTATAGTAATGTCAACAGGAAATGATACCTGAAAAAGGCGAGAGAGTCAAAGGAGGAAAAAAGAGAATGATCAGTGTTGAAATGGAAGATGTTCTGGCGGTATTACAATTATGCAAACCGTATATTATCGGTATTATTGCTGCACTTGTAATTGGAATCGTAATTATGATCGCATGCCGCAGGATGTCCAGGGGCAAAAGATTTCTGATAAGAGGAGAAGCTGCGATCGCAATGGTTCTTGCAGTTGTTGTCTGCGTGAATATGATCTGTTTTGGACCAATGGCTACGTTGATTGGACTGGCAACGGGAAATGGAACTTTAAGCGATGCAACAAATGAAGAAGCTGCAGGAGTAGCGGAAGAGATAATGGAAGACGGAATTGTTCTTCTGAAGAATGAAAGCCTGCTTCCTTTAAATGAAACAAAAAAACTGAATATTTTTGGCTGGGAATCTATTAATCCGGCTTACGGAGGAGCTGGTTCCGGTGGAATTAATGATCTGTATGATATTGTCAGTCTGAATCAGGGACTTGAAAATGCCGGATTTTCTATTAACCAGGAACTGGTTGATTTTTATAACAATTATGGTGCAGATAATCCGGAAATGTCTATCCAGAAACAGAGCTGGACATTACCGGAGCCACCTGTAGATACTTACAGTGATGAGCTTATTAAAAGTGCGAAAGAGTATTCTGATGTGGCAGTTGTGGTTCTTTCCAGAAAAGCAGGTGAAGGTCATAATGATATTCCTATGGATGTAAGAAAAGCAGCATATGATAATAATTCAGATGAATATGATGATTTTCCTGAGGGAGAGCATTATTTACAGCTTTCACAAACTGAGAGAGATATGGTGGATATGGTTTGCTCAAACTTTGATAATGTGATTGTAATTTATAATGGAGCAAATCAGTTTGAACTTGGTTTCGCAGATGAATATCCTCAGATTAAATCTGTTGTATGGTGCCCCGGAACGGGAAATGTGGGATTTAATGCACTTGGTAAAGTATTTTCAGGTGAAGTCAATCCTTCCGGAAAAACACCGGATACATTCATTTATGATATGACGACTGCTCCGTGGTGGGATAATGCAGAAAAAACAGAGTATACAAATCTGGCAGATATGGCCGTTGAAGGAATGAACGCAGGAACTGCGCAGGTGTATGCTCCGGCATTTACCAATTATGTGGAAGGTATTTATGTAGGATACAAGTACTATGAAACAGCTGCACAGGAAGGTGCGATTGATTACGATAAGACTGTACAGTATCCATTTGGATATGGTCTGAGTTACACGGAATTTGAACAGAAAATGGGTGAACTGGAGGAAAAAGACGGACAGATTTCTGTAGATGTAGAAGTAACCAACACCGGAGATGTTGCCGGAAAAGATGTAGTAGAAGTGTATTATGAACCGCCATATACAAATGGGGGAATTGAGAAATCTTCTGCAAATCTGATCGAGTTTGCAAAAACAGATTTGCTTCAGCCGGGAGAATCTCAGACTGTTACAGTTACATTCAGTATAGAAGATATGGCCTCTTATGATGAGAATAATGCAAAAGCATATGTTCTTGAAAAAGGGGATTATGTGATTTCAATCAACAGCGATTCACACACTGTGCTGGATCAGAAAACTTATACTGCAGATAAAGATGTAGTATATAAGGGAGAAAATAAAAGAGCATCAGATGATACTGCAGCAACAAATGTATTTGAAGATGCAAAAGGCGATGTGACATATTTATCACGAGCAGATCATTTTGCAAATTATGAAGAGGCTACAGCAGCACCGGCATCTGCAGAGCTGGGTGAGCCATATGTTTCTGAATATCATCTGAACAGCAACTTTGATAAGACTACATATCTCAATGATGAGGATGTAATGCCGACAACGGGAGCAGATAATGGACTTACATTAGCTGATATGCGTGATGCTGATTATGACGATCCTCGTTGGGAAAAACTTCTGGATCAGCTTACCGTTGATGAAATGGCAAATATGATTGCAATGGCTGGTTATCAGACAGCAGCCATGGATTCTGTGGGAAAAGTGGCTACACTTGATTTCGATGGACCAGCAGCAATTAATAACAACTTTACAGGAGTTGGTTCTATTGGATTTCCAATTGAAGTTGTGGTTGCTTCCACATGGAATAAGGAACTTGCACAGGCCTGGGGTGAATGCATGGGCAAGATCAGTCAGGAAATGGGTGCAGAAGGCTGGTATGCACCAGGTATGAATACTCATAGAACCGCATTTGGAGCAAGAAACTATGAATACTTTTCAGAAGATGGAGTTCTTGCAGGAAATATGGGAGCAAAAGCAGTAGAAGGAGCAAGAAAATATGGAGTTTATTCTTACATTAAGCATTTCGCACTGTATGAAGGAAATGCAAAGATGGTAAGTGTCTGGTCAAATGAGCAGGCAATCCGTGAAATCTATCTGAAACCATTTGAAATTTCTGTAAAACAGGGTGGCGCAAATGCGGTTATGGTTTCCTGGAGTTTCCTTGGAGATAAATGGACTGGAGAAAGCAGCAACCTTATGAAGACAGTTCTCAGAGATGAATGGGGATTCAGGGGAATGGCGCTTACAGACTTCTTCCGAAACAATGGTCATGGATTTATGAATGCAGATGCAGCTTTGGCGAATGGAGTAGATGCAATGTTGTCCACATTTAACGGAGAAGAGAACAATGTAGCCAATCCGGAGCATCCAACATCTGTACTTCAGATGAGAAATGCCTGCAAAAATGTCATGTATACAGTTGTAAGCAGCTGGGCTTATGATGGAGAACACGAAGAAACAGGTATGGAAAACTGGAAAAAAGCAGGAATTGGAATCGACATTGTAATAGCACTTTTCATGGCAGGAATGGAAGTACTGGTAATCAGAGGATATAAGAAAAGAAAGAATGTTGAATAAGGATGAAAGTGGGATGGAAAACAGTTATGAAACAGCAAAAATTGGTTGAAAAGATGACAATAGAAGAAAAGGCAGCGATACTCAGTGGAAAAACTGTCTGGCAGACCAGAGAAATTGACAGGCTTTCCATCCCGTCCATCTTTCTTTCAGATGGACCGCATGGAATCAGAAAACAGGCAGGAGCAGGAGACCATCTGGGATTGAATGCATCCTTGAATGCAACTTGTTTTCCCACAGCAGCGACGATAGCAAACAGCTGGAATCAGGATCTGGGGGAAGAGATTGGACAGGCTCTTGGAGAGGAAGCAGCAAGTATGGATGTAAATATCCTGCTTGGTCCGGGATTAAATATTAAAAGAAGCCCATTATGTGGAAGAAATTTTGAATATTTTTCAGAAGATCCATATCTTTCCGGGAAGATGGCAGCGTCATATATTCGTGGAATACAGAGTAAAGGCGTTTATGCCTGCCCGAAGCATCTGGCGGTTAACAGTCAGGAACTTCGGAGAATGGCAATGGACGCAGTTGTTGACGAACGGACATTAAGGGAAATTTATCTGACCGGTTTTGAGATAGCTGTTAAAGAAGGACACGCAAAAGCAATCATGAGCAGTTACAACCAGATTAATGGGATTTATGCTAATGAGGACAAACATCTTTTGACAGATATCCTGCGCAAAGACTGGGGATTTGATGGAATTGTAGTAACAGACTGGGGCGGAAGCAATGACCATGTGAAAGGTGTTGCTGCCGGCTCAAATCTGGAGATGCCGTCCTGTGGGTACGATTCTGCAAGAGAAGTGATTGCTGCTGTCCAAAATGGAAAGCTGAAGGAAGCGGATTTGGATGAAAGAGTTGGAGAACTGGTGGATGCAGTGATGGAACTGACATCAGGGAAGAAGCTTTCAGATAAAAACTTTGACAGAAATGCACATCATCAACTGGCAAGGAAAGCAGCAGCAGAAAGCATGATTCTTCTGAAAAATGAAAAACAGATTCTTCCGCTGGATACCAAAAAATCCATCGCTGTTATTGGAGATTTTGCTTTTTCACCCAGATATCAGGGGGCAGGGTCTTCTATGGTCAATCCAACAAAAGTAGAAGATATGTCATCGATTTTGCAACAATATGATCTGAATATTCTGGGGATGACAAGAGGCTATCAGAGAAATGGAGATGTAGATGAGAATGATAGAAAGTTTGCATTAAATTTGGCCATGAACGCAGATATTGTAATTTTCTGCTTTGGTCTTGATGAGATCAGCGAATCAGAAGGACTGGACAGAAACCATATGCGTATTCCGCAGGACCAGATAGATCTTCTGCAGGATATCAGTAAAGTGAATGAAAATATTATTGGAATACTGAGTGCAGGATCTGCGATAGAAATGCCATGGCACACCTGCTGCAAAGCGATTTTGCATGGCTATCTGAATGGACAGGCAGGCGCTTCTGCAACATTAGATATTCTGACTGGAAAAGTGAATCCATCAGGAAGATTGGCAGAAACATATCCCATATCTTATGAACAGACACCGGCATTCCGATATTATCCAAGTAATGAGAAAACATCGGAATACCGCGAGAGTGTTTATGTAGGATATCGCTATTATGATACTTCAAAAGTCCGGGTGCAATATCCATTTGGCTTTGGGCTTTCCTACACGGAATTTACATATTCTGATCTTATCATAGAAGAGGATGGAATCAAAGTTTCGGTTACCAATACAGGTGACAGAGATGGAGCAGAGGTTGTTCAGATGTATGTAGGACTTCCTAATGCAATCGTGTTCCGACCGGAAAAAGAACTGAAAGGTTTTGCAAAAGTTTATCTAAAGGCAGGAGAAAGCAGACAGCTCAGGATTCCCTTTGATGATAAGACATTCCGTTATTGGAATATAAAAACGGGACAGTGGGAAATAGAAACAGGAACTTATCAGATTATGGTAGGAGCCAGTGTTGCAGATATTCGTTTAACAGGTATGACTGAGAGAACAGGAAACAGTAAAGGGTATCCTTATAATCCGGCAAAAATGCCTTACTATTATACAGGAATCGTGCAGAAAATATCAGATGAGGAATTTCGTGAACTTCTTGGCCATGAGATACCGAACAGAAGATGGAGTGGAAATCTGGAAATCAATGATGCAATTTGTCAGATGTATTATGCAAAAAGCCGACTTGCAAGACTGATATATAGATGTCTCACAAAAATGAAAAAGAAGAGTGAGGCACAGGGAAAGCCAGATCTGAATATTCTTTTTATTTACAATATGCCGTTCCGGGGGATTGCCAAGATGACCGGCGGGGCAGTCAGTATGGAAATGGTATATGGAATTGTCGATGCTGTGAATGGACACTTTATGCTTGGAGTAAAAAAAGTAGTTGGCGGATATTTCAGGAACAGAAGAAATAATAAGAAATATGAAAAGTTATTAAAAGGAGCCGGAGGGAAGTGCAGATGAATCATATAAAAAATATATGGAAATGTTTTGAAGAGAAACATTCTGCTATTGCAAAATGGCTTTATCAGATATTCTATTTTGTTATATTCAGTATGGGCGTGACAGTATTCCAGTATCTTGTATTTACATTTTTACCAGGGATTTTGGGAATTGGTCTGGCTGGTACAGAATTTATGTGGCCAAAGGTTTCCATGAATCTGTTTGGAGTAAAATTTACATGGAGTTTGCTGGGGTATAATGTATTGCGTGATGCAACGGGGAATATACTGATCGGTGGTGGACTTGGCTATTTTATCAGTTATGAATTGGGGTCATTTCTTGCACAGTGTATCAATTTTCCACTGCAGAGAAATATTACTTTTAAAAGCCATGGAAATCCTGTATATCAGGCAATCTGGTATTTTGTTGCATGGGTGGTAATTTCACTGATCTGTAATGGATTTAATAATCTGTGGATGCCAGTTGCATCTGCATATGTGGCACCGGCAGTCTATAACATGCTTGTGACAATTATTACAGGTGGAGTTTCCATGGTGATTTTTTTCTTTGTGTTTAAAATTATTTTCCCAGAGGGGAAGGCTGAATAGAAGAAAATAGTAAGTATGCCTGAAATCTAATAATAAAAGAGATGAGGAGTAGTAAGAAAATCAGACAAATATATTTTTCCAAGAATTTGTCGTAAAAATGTGGTCAAACCAAGAAAATCGAGTGCGAAAGAGAATGTTACGCCATGCACAGCTCGGGAAAGAATTCCCTCGCTGTCGGGCTGTCGCCCTATAAAATAGCGAAAATAGACGCCTTTGCAAGTAAACTTGCAGGGCGTTTATTTTGACCATTTTGCATGGCTTGTAGCGTTCACAAAATCTTCACAAAAAAATTAGCACTCACCTCTTGACAGTGCTAATAACAAGTGTTATAGTACGGATAGAACAAAGGAAGAGGGATACAAAGAGAGGAAAAGAAGAAAACCTCCGGTACCCGGAAGCCTTTCCGTTCCAAAGAAACAGGTAAACAAAAAGATCCGGTGAAAAGAAAAACCGGAGAAAAAGCATGGATCAGGTTCCATGAGAAGAATAAGAAGGAGCGATGACTTATGTTAATGCCTAGTATTTTTGGAGAAAATTTATTTGATGACTTTTTCAACGATTTTCCGTTCTATGATTATGACAAAGAGATGAAGAATACAGAAAAGAAACTGTATGGCCGCAAAGCCAGCCATGTGATGAAAACAGATATTCGCGAGCTGAATAATGGCTACGAGGTAGTGGTTGACCTTCCGGGCTTCACAAAAGATGAAGTTCAGGCCACACTGGAAAATGGTTATCTGACCATCAGTGCAGAGAAAGGTCTTGACAAAGACGAGAAAGAAAAAGAGAACGGCCACTACATCCGCAGAGAGCGTTATGCAGGCGCATGCAGCAGAAGCTTCTATGTAGGTGAAGATATTACCGAAGAGGATATCAAGGCTGAATTTAAACACGGTCTGCTGAAACTCTTCGTACCGAAGAAGGAAGCAAAACCGGCTGTGGAGCAGAAAAAGACAATCTCCATTGAAGGATAAAAGAAAAAAAGCAAAAGCGTTTGCCGCCCGGGAATGTTAAAATTCCCGGGCGGCAAAATTTTTATCTTTTCCGGTACATCCCGAGGGAAAGAATCCGGAATACGCGGGGCGGATATACGTGATTTTCGAATTCGGAAAATAAATTGTATACAATAATGTACTTGCTATTTGGGAACAGGTCGGATACAATAGGCGTG